>Ga0307509_10000838_pt1 | contig 52832 bp, 38 predicted proteins | sample 10_EM_MG_FD_202245 | JGI IMG/M metagenome (GOLD analysis project Ga0307509, IMG submission 202245) | Populus trichocarpa ectomycorrhiza microbial communities from riparian zone in the Pacific Northwest, United States - 10_EM | ecosystem: Host-associated > Plants > Roots > Unclassified | place... | reverse complement strand
GGTCGATCGACTGGTTCTCGAGCGCGGCGATGTTCCCGGACTGGACCGAATACGGCGACGACGGGTTCTTGTGGCGCGGCCCGTCGACCTACGATCCGCTGCAGGTTTTTCGTCCGCAAACGTGGCTCTTGGTGGAGGGATGGAAGAAGCACGGGCCGACGATCTCGTGCCGCGACGTTCCCTCGGTGAATCCGTAGCGGTCCGGTCCGGTCGGTGCTGTCGGTCGGGGCTGTCGGTCGGGTCCGGTCGGGGCTGTCGGTCGGGTCCGGTCGGGGCTGTCGGTCGGGTCCGGTCGGGGCTGTCGGTCGGGTCCGGTCGGGGCTGTCGGTCGGGTTCGGTCGGAGTCGGAGTCGGAGTTGCTGGCGTCGCCGATGCCGCGCCGTCGGCTAGCTCGGCGATCCGACGACGGCACCCGCGCGGATCCGACTGATGAACGATCCGGACGAGGACGTGCGGACCGCGGCGGTCGGCTCGCTCGGCGCGATCGACGGCCCTCTGTGGGCGACTGGCTGCGAGGGTCGCTCAAAACCAAGCGATCCATTCGGCTGTTCGCGGGCATGTGAAGACTTCGATCGTCGATCGCGGCCATCGTATTCTGGTCGGCGATGCGAGCCAGCGAGTCCGGCGAGCTGGTGCGGATCGGAGCTCGGCGGCTTTCGTGATTTGCGCGCGTTGCCGGGAGCCGGGGGTGGTGCGTAGCGTCGTCACGCGATAACACCACGGTCATGGCGATCGAGCGACGCGTGATCGAGACCGCTGCCCGCAGGCTCGCGGACCAGGCGGTGGCCGCGGCGCGCGATCTGACCCGTGGCGGTAGCGCGATCGACGATCACCAGGTCGTCGTCGAGCGCGTTGCCTATGCCGCGACCGAGGCGCGCGTGATCGGCGAGCTGGCCGGGCTGCCCGACGAGCTGGCCGGGCTTGCAGGCTGTGCCGCCGCGGAGCTCGCGGCCGGGATCGCGCATCGCCTCGCGCCTGTGGCGCCGCTGCTCGGGCTGTCGCCCGGGTATGACGGCGCGGCGCAGGCGGCGATCGCGGCGGGCCTCGCGCCGGCGGAGGTCGAACAGATCGGCGCGCAGGCGATCGCGGCGCGCGGACGGTTTGGCTGGACGCTCGACGACACGCTGACCGCGGTGCGCGCGAACGTGCGCGCGTTTGCCGAGCGCGAGGTCGCGCCGCATGCCGAGCGCATCCACCGCCACGACGAGCTGGTGCCCGAGCGCGTGATCGAGGAGATGGCGAAGCTCGGCTATTTCGGGCTGTCGATCCCCGAGCGGTACGGCGGTCACGAGCTCGGCCACCTGGCGATGGTCGTGACGACCGAGGAGCTGTCGTGCGCGTCGCTCGCGGCGGCCGGATCGCTGATCACGCGGCCGGAGATTCTCGCCAAGGCGCTGCTCGCGGGCGGCACCGAGGCGCAGAAGCAGGCGTGGTTACCCCGGCTCGCGTCGGGCCAGATCATGGCCGCGGTCAGCGTCACCGAGCCCGACACCGGTTCCGACGTCGCAGCGGTCGCGTGCCGCGCCGAGCCGACCGCAGGCGGCTGGCTGATCTCGGGCCAGAAGGCGTGGTGCACGTTCGCCGGGCGCGCCGACGTGATCGCGCTGCTGGCGCGCGCCGGTGACGCCCCCGGTGCCAAGGGCCTCGCGCTATTCATCGTCGACAAGCCGCGGTTCCTGGGCCGCGAGCTCGCGGCGAGTCAGCCCGGTGGCGGCACGTTGTCCGGCACGGCGGCTCGCACGCCGGGCTATCGCGGCATGCACTCGTTCGGGCTCGCGTTCGACCGCTGGTTCGTCCCCGCTGCACAGCTGGTCGGCGGCGAGGCCGGGATCGGTCGCGGCTTCGCGCTGCAGATGGCCGGGTTCGCGGCGGGACGCCTGCAGACCGGCGGGCGCGCGTGCGGCGTGACCCAGGCGGCGGTCGAGCAGACCGCGCGCTACGTCGCCGAGCGCACGCAGTTCGGCAAGCCGATCGGCGACTACGGCCTGACGCGCTATCACCTGGGCCGGATGGCCTCTCGCCTGATCGCCGCGCGCGCGATCACCTACGCCGCCGCGGCGGCCATGGATGGTGATGCGCGGGCTGCCGCACCGCTGGCGGCGATGGCCAAGCTGTTCGCGTGCGACGTGGCCGTCGAGGTCACCCAGCTCGGCCAGTTGCTGCACGGCGGCTGGGGCTACGCCGAGGACTACCCGATCAGCCGCTGCGTGGCCGATGCGCAGGTCCTGCCGATCTTCGAGGGGACCAAGCCGATCCTCGCGCTCAAGGTGATCGGCCGGTCGCTGCTGGCGACGGGGGCCGCGTATGGATGAGCCGAACGCCCTGAACGCCCGGTGCGTGCGCTGCTTGCTGCAGCGCCGGGTCTGCCTGTGCGCCGATGTGCCGACCGTGGTCACCGCGACGCGGGTCGTGATCGTGCGGCACCATCTGGAGCGCTGGCGGTCGTCGAACTCGGGGCGGCTCGCCCACCTCGCGCTGCCCAACAGCGAGATTGTCGACCACGGCGGCGCCGGGGGGCTCGCCGTGCTGCCGCCACTCGACGGCGCGTGGCTGGTGTTCCCCGAAGGCGCGCCGGCGCTCGCACCGCCGGTGCCGGCGCCGCGCGCGATCATCGTGCTCGATGCGACGTGGTCGCAGGCGCGGCGGATGTTTCGCAAGATCGCCGGGCTGCGCGGCCTGCCGATCCTGCGGCTGCCCGATGCGCCGATGCCGGTGGCGCGGCTGCGGGAATCGCCGGCGCCGGGCCGGGTCTCGACGATCGAGGCGATCGCGGGTGCGCTGCGGCTGATCGAGGGCGACGACGCCGCCGCGCCGCTCGAGGCGCTGTTTGCGCTGGCCGTGGCGCGCGCCGCGGCGACCGGGCGCAACGTGGCGCTCTAGCCGAGCTGCCACGGTTGAGGCGGAAGCGACGGCCGGCGGGCACGTCGAACGGTACACTTCGGACGGTCAATTCCAGGCCTACTTCCGCGTTTCCGGATGGTCCATGCTGCGCACATGACGACGAAGATGTGGCCGCACATTGCCGTGCTTGCACTCCTTTGCAGTGCGTGCCAGCACGCGAGTGATTCGCCGGTCCAGCACGCCGCCGGATCTACGCAGCCGCCCGACGCGCCCCGAGACGAACGCGCGGGTGCGGTGGCGGTCGGCGGTTCACACGCCATCGGTGCCCTGGCCCCGGCGATGACGCTCAAAACGATCGACGGACAGACGATCGACCTCGCGAAGCTCTACGGCACCAAGCCGGTGTATCTGAAGTTCTGGGCGACGTGGTGCGTTCCCTGCCGCGAACAGATGCCGGGGTTCAAGCGCATCTACGACGCGGTGGGCGATCGGATGCATGTGATCGCCGTCAATGACGGCCTCAATGACGAAGCGGCGTCGGTGCGCGCGTTTCGCGACCAGTATGGTCTGCGCATGCCGATCGCGATCGACGATGGCAAGCTGGCGGGCGCGCTCGATCTGCGGGTGACGGTCCAGCACGTCGTGATCGGCCGAGACGCGCGGCTGGTCTACGTCGACTGGGAGGACGGTCCCAAGCTCGATGAAGCCATCCAGAAGGTGTTGTCGGAGCCAGGTCCCAGCGGTCCGGCGACCGGCCGCCAGGTGGCCATTCGTCCCGCGTTCCGACCCGGCGATATCGTGCAGGGGCTCGAGGCGATGGGGATCGACGGCACCGCGGTGCCGGTCGGCCGCAGCCGCAGCGGGCGACCCCGCGCGCTGGTGCTGTTCTCGACCTGGTTCGAATCCTATCTGGAGACCAGCCGGCCCGAGGACTCCCGGGCCTGTCGCCGCATCCGCGAGGAGGTCGATCGGCTCGTGGCCAAGGGCGACATCGAATGGCTCGGCGTCGCCGGTGGCGCGTGGGAGTCCGTGAAGGAGGTCACCGAGTACAAGGCGAAAACCAACACCAAGCTGCCGCTGGCGCTCGACGCCGACGGCACCGTGTTCCTGGCCTTCGGCGTCCGCAAGCTCCCGATGATCGCCCTGCTCGATGCAGACGGCCGGCTGGTGCGTCTGCTTGGGCCGGAGGATCGGGACCTCGCCGGAGCGGTGCGCGCGCTGCAGGCGAAGTAGCGCCATGCGACGCGGCGGTTCAGCATCCACGGGACGCCGAATCGGTGGTGAGGTTGCCGTCGTCGTCAACCCACGGCTTCACCCCGAGCGGAGTGGTGTCCGACCTCCGGCAGCGAGCGCAGGCGATCAGCCGTTGCAGCCGGACAGGTTCGGCAGCTCGCTGACCCAGATCGTGATCGGTGGGATCGGCGCGCCGCTGAAGATCACGGCCGGGCCGACCGGCGGATCCTGCTGGATCACGAAGCCGGGCGCGAGCGAGCAGCTGATGTCGACGTAGCTCTGCGTCGCGACGCCATAGCCGGCCGCGGTCAGGGTGGCGGCGGCGTTGGCGGTGCGTAGGCCGCGCAGCTCGGGAACGCTCGCCGCGAGGCCACCCGGTACGTGCGCCCAGGCCGACCACGCGCCGTTGCCGAGTTGCCAGCGATGGACCACCTCGCCGACGCGCAAAACGCCGTAGAGCTCGAGCCGCCCATCGGCGTTCGCCTCGGCGGCCAAGCTCCCCGCGCGCACGGCGCTGTCGTCGAGCTGACCCCACCCCGACCACGCGATCGATCCGGCCGCGGTCTGCGCGCGGTGGAGCACCGTGCCGGCGCTGGTCGTGCCGACCATCTCCAGGCGGCCGTCGGCATTGCGCGCGAGCGCGATCTGGGCGAGCGCGCCGTCGAGCTGGAACCACCCCGACCAGATCGTCGAATTCCCGGCGGTCTGCCAGCGGTGATACACCGCCCCCTGCGCGTTCACCCCGACGAGCTCGATGCGGCCATCCGCGTTGGTCTCCGCGGCGATGGTCGCGAGCAGGCCGTCGAACGATTGCCAGGCCGACCAGCTGGTGCCGCCCGCGGCGGTCTGCCAGCGATGCCAGATCGTGCCGGCGCTGTTGGTGCCGAACAGCTCGAGGCGGCCGTCGGCGTTTCTCGCCACGGCGACGGACACCAGGAGGCCATCGAGCTGGGTCCACGGCGACCAGCTGTCCGAGGTTGCGGCGAGCTGGCTGCGGCGCCAGATACTTCCGGTCTTGTTCACACCGACGAGCTCGATGCGCCCGTCGGCGTTGGTCTCCGACGCGACCGCGGTCAGGATGCCGTCGAGCCCCGTCCAGGCCGAATAGCCGACGTCGCTCGCGGTGGCTTGGCTCCGGCGAACCAGCGAACCCGCGCTGGCGCCGAACAGCTGGAGCCGCCCGTCCTGGTTGTGCGCTGCCGCGAGCGCCGAGCCGTGGATCGCGCCGGGCGGCGGCATCGCCGCGAGGCCCGCGTCGCTACCGTAGAGCACGCTGCCGGCGACGGTCACGTCGCAGCGGCCGTCACCGTTGACGTCGCCGAGGCTGAGCGCGGCCGCGCGGCTGACCGAGTTGTAGAGGTACGTCCAGCGGCCGTTCCGCGAGCTCGCGGCGTACCACCAGGTGACGCCGGTGGCGATAACCGGGTCGAGCGTGCCATCGCCGTCGAAGTCGCAGTACCGGATCTCGCCGCTGGTATCGAGGCCGAACGCATTGGTCGCTTGCGCGAGGCCGGTCTCGTTCTGCTCGATCGCGTCATCCTGGTCGCTGGCGAACACGTTGTTGGCCACGTTCATCCGGATCTCGGGCGTGCCGCGGAGCTTCACGCTGGTGCCGCGGGTGTAGAGCACGGTGTTGTACTGGAGATCTGCGTATTCGCCGGCGAGCCCGCAGTTATGGTCGCCGCCGAGCACGCCGCAGGTATCGCTGCCGTGCATGTCGAGCGCGTGGGTGTAGATCACGACGCCGACCTCGCGGCTGTTGATGCCGCCGTGTGGCAGGATGAGGTTTCGGTAGGCGAGGTAGCCGGTCCCCGCCGAGCCGTCGCCCATGATGTTGTGGCGGTTGTAGTCGAACACGTTGCGTTCGATCAGCGCGTAGCCGCCGTGCGACATCTGGACGCCATAGCCGGCGCCGTGACCGCCATGCGGAATGATGGTGTCCGCCGTCGGGTGCTGGTTGTGGTGGATGAAATCGTCGTGGATCCAGATCGAGTCGGCGTGCTCCAGATCGAGGCGGTCGGCGAGGTCGATGACGGCGACCGCGCTGCCGCGCCAGTGGTCGACCTCGCAGTGGTCGATCTCGATGTTCTGCTTCGACTCGATCTGGATGCCGTTCGAGTCGGACTGATCGACCGCGGAGAACGGATCGTCGGACTCGCCGCCGCGGATCCGGAGCCCGGTGATCCGGACGTGGTCGCCAAGGACCAGCAACGCCGACGGAAAGCTGGTGGTGTACAGCATCGCGCCGGTCGCCGATAGCGGCCGCTCACCGATCAGCTGCACGCCGGCCGCGACCGGGACGCGCTCGAGTCCCGATAGATCGACCTGCGCGTTGCCGGCGATCCGTACGATCGCGTTCGGCGTGGCGACCGCCGCGAGGAACGCCGCGGTGTAGGTGGTGGCGGGCTGCGCCGCGGGGAACCAGAACGTCGGCAGCGTGGTGGTGACCGCCGAGGTGGCCTCACCTACCTCGTTGGAGGCCTCGTCGCTCACGCAGGCCGCCGCGAACGCCATCACGAGCGCCACGACACAACAGCAGGACTGGATCTGAATGCGCATGGACCGCCGACCCCCGTGTTCTCGCGCCTCCTACGCGTCGACCCGCGCGCGCCTTCCCCGCCGCCTGCAGGAACGCTGGTCCCCGCGAAGCCGATGGTGGGGCCAGGGTGGCGGTGCGACGCGGTGATCCGCCGGTGACGCGCGGAATCGGTCGAGTTACCTTGCGGCGGTGACCCTCGCAGCAACCTATCCGGATCACCTCGACATCTTGCAGCGCGGCTACGAAGCGGCGCTCGCGGCGCACGGCTTCGATGCCGTGGTGCTATGCAGCGGCACCGCCGCACCGCGCAGCCGGTTCGACGATCAGTCGTGGCCGCTGTTGCCCACGCCGGCGTTCGCGCACTGGTGCCCGCTGGTCGAGGCCGACTCGTTCATCGTGGTGAAGCCGGGCGCGCGGCCCCGGTTGGTGCGCACGATCGTCGACGACTTCTGGGAGACCATCGCGGCGCCGGACAGCAACCACTTCTGGCCGTGCTTCGAGGTCGTCGACGTCGCGGCGGGGCGCGCGGCGGATGCGCTGCCGACCACCGGCAGGGTCGCGGTGATCACGCGCGACGAGGTGGCGCCGCCGGGCACGGTGAACCCGCCGGGGCTGCTCGCCGCGCTCGATCTGCTGCGCACCCGCAAGTCCGCGTACGAGATCGAGTGCCTCGCCGACGCGAGCCGGCGCGCGGCGCGCGGTCACAAGAGGGCCGCGGAGCTGTTCAAGGCCACCGCGGCGTCGGAGCTCGAGCTCCACCTGGCGTACCTCGCCGCGTCCGAGCAAGACGAGCTATGGACGCCGTACAAGGGGATCGTCGCGCTCGGCTCACACGCCGCGGTGCTGCACTACGTCGCCTATACCCGCGAGCGCGTCGCCGGGGATACCTCGCTGCTGGTCGACGCAGGCGCGCGGTGCCTGGGCTACGGCAGCGACATCACGCGCACGTATGTCCGCGGCGACGGCGCGGCGGCGCGGCGCTACGGCGACCTGCTCGATCGGCTCGATGCGCTCCAGCAGGACATCCTCCGCCGCATCACGCCGGGGTTGCCGTACGAGGACCTCCACGATGCCGCGCACCACCTGCTGGCGGCCGCGCTGCACGAGCTCGGCATCGGCCGCGGCAGCCCCGAGGAGCTCGTCGCACGCGGGGTCACTCGGGCGGTGTTCCCGCACGGCCTGGGCCACTCGCTCGGGGTGACCGTCCATGACGTCGGCATGAAGCCGCACGCGCCGCGCGCCGACAACAAGTTCCTGCGCAATACGTCGGTGATCGAGCCCGGCCAGGTGTTCACGATCGAGCCGGGGATCTATGTCATCGACGGGTTGCTCGCGCCGCTGCGGGGCGACGATCGCAAGGCGTTGCTCGACTGGGGCGCGATCGACGAGCTGCGCCCGTTTGGCGGCATCCGGATCGAGGACAACATCGCGGTCGAGCCGCGCGGGATCCGGAACCTGACCCGCGAGGCGTTCGCCGAAGCCTGACCTCGGCTGGCTGGCAAACGCCAGGTCGGTGCCGTATGTTCGGCCCGCAATGCGCCGTTTCACTGTCCTGGTTCTCGCGTTGGGGTTGGTTTCATGCAAGCGCTCTGGCGACGACAAGCCGTCGCCGTCCGCGGGTTCCGGATCGGCCGGGACGCGGGGGGCCTCGACCGGCTCCGGGTCGGGTGGCCCGGTGCGCCCGCGCGTCGAGCAGGTCACGCCGCCGATTCCGGTCCAGACCCCGCCCGCCGATGCGACGAAGACGGCGACGGGGCTCATCTACAAGACGCTCACCCCCAACGCCGCCGGCCTGCAGCCCAAGCGAAACGACGCCGTCCTCATCAACTACACCGGCTGGCGTCAGGCCAGCGGCGAGACGTTCTTCACCAACCGGGGCAAGGGCAAGCCGATGCGGCTGGGCCTGACCCAGGCGGCGCCGGGCTTCACCGAGGCCTTGCAGCTGATGCACAAGGGCGAGACCGCGATGCTGTGGATGCCGCCGGCGATCGGCTACAAGGTGCAGCCGCCCGCGCCCGAGACCCTGGTCTACCAGCTCGAGATCGTCGACGTGTTACCGGCGCCGCCGGTCCCCGACGACGTCGCCAAGCCGCCGGCCACCGCGACGGCGTTGCCGTCGGGGATCAAGCGCGCCGCGGTCACGCCGGGCACCGGCAAGGACAAGCCGCGCCAGTTCGACAACGTCACCTTCAACTACACGGTCTGGGATGCCTCGGGGCGGATGCTCGACACCACGACGAGCCGCGACCGTGCTCTGACGGTCGCGCCGTACAAGGAAACCGCGTTCGGCCAGATGCTCAGCACGATGACCGAGGGCGAGCGCGCGCGGTTCTGGGTCGATGCCGAGTTGACCAAGGGCGGCCGGACGATCCCGGGCGCGCAGGGCGTCCTGTGCATCGAGATCGAGCTGCAGAAGATCGCCAAGGCCGAGCACGAGCCACCGCCGGCGCCGGCGGACGTCGCCAAGCCGCCGGCGGATGCCAAGAAGTCTCCCAAGGGCGTGTTCTACCGCGTGCTCAAGGCGGGACCGGGCAAGCCCCATCATCCGGCGCCCACCGATACGGTCAAGGTCCACTACACCGGCTGGACGACCGACGGCCGCATGTTCGACTCGTCCGTGCTGCGGGGCGACAAGTCCACCTTCAGCCTGAAGAGCGTGGTCGCCGGATGGACCGACGGGATTCCGTTGATGTCGGTCGGTGACGTGTACCGGTTCTGGATTCCCGAGGAGCTGGCGTACAAGGGCGCCGCGGGTAAGCCCAAAGGCATGCTCGTGTTCGAGGTCGAGCTGTTCGAGATCCTCCCCGCCGCGGCCACCGCGCACTGATGATTCCCGGCGACGTCCTGGCGTCGTGGGGCTGGCAGGCCGCCGAGATCACCGAGTTACCCGGCGGCCTCATCAATGCGACCTGGGCGGTGCGAGTCACCGGGGTGCTGGTGGCGGTGCTGCAGCGCGTGCATCCCGTGTTCGGCGCCAAGGTCAACCTCGACATCGAGGCGGTGACGGCGCACCTCGCGGCGCGCGGGCTGGTCACGCCGCGGCTGCTGCGGACCCTCGATCAGCGCGCCTGGCACGACGATGCGGGCCGGGTGTGGCGCGCGCTCAGCTGGATCGACGGCACCACCGTGCACACGGTTCCGGATCCGGCGTGGGCGGAGGCCGGCGGCGTGCTCGTCGGGGAATTTCATCGCGCCGTGGCCGATCTGCGCCACGACTACCAGTTCGCGCGCGCCGGCGTCCACGACACCGCCGCGCACCTCGCGCAGCTCGCCGATCACGTCGCGCGGGGCGGCGATCCGGCCGCGGTCGCGGTCGGCCGCGAGATCCTCGACGCGGCGGTCGGGCTGCCGGCGATGCCCGACGTGCCGCGGCGGCATTGTCACGGTGACCTCAAGATCTCCAATCTGCTGTTCGCCGGATCCCCGGTGCGCGGCGTGTGCTTGCTCGATCTCGACACCCTCGGGTTGTCGACCCTCGCGTTCGAGCTCGGTGATGCGCTGCGATCGTGGTGCAACCCGTACGGCGAGGACACCGGTCGCGTGGCGTTCGATCTGGCGATCTTCGCCGCCGCGGTGCGCGGGTTCCGCTCGGTCGCCGATCGGCTGATCACACCTGACGAGAAGACCGCGATCGTCGTGGGGCTCGAGACGGTGTGTGTCGAGCTCGCCGCGCGGTTTGCGGTCGACCTGTTTCGCGACGCCTACTTCGGATGGGATCCGGCGCGGTTCCCGTCGCGGCGCGCCCACAACCTGGTGCGCGCCGAAAGCCAGCTCACGCTCGCGCGCGCCGTGCGGGCCGTGCGGCAGGATGCGCTCGACATCGTGAGAGCTGCGTGAAGCGGGTCACGTTCGTCGGTTTGTCGCGACCACGCGTGATCTAGCGCCAGGGAGTTGGATCTCGCTTCGCGGCGGCGGGGAGATGCGGTCTACTATCCGGATGCGAGCTTGTGGGTCGGCCGTGCTGGTTTGCGCCTTGGTGACCCTGACCGCCCCCGCCGGCGCCATCGTGCCCCGCACCGCTCGCCGCGTCGCCGCCGATTCGCTGACCGCGATGCCGTCGGCGAACGTCGCCAGGCCGCTGCGGGTAGAGCGCCAGCTGCGATGGTCGCAGTCGCCCACGGCGGCGTGGCTTGCGCTTGGCGCGACCGGGGTGTGGAGCGCTGCGTGGGATCGCGCCACCGGCGTGCCGAGCCGGATCTGGGGCTCGGGCCTGCCAGCTCCTGGTTCGATCGCGTCGGCCGACGTCGCCGCGGCGTTCGCGCGTGCCGCGCTCGCCGAGCACCTCGCGCTGCTCGCGCCGGGTGCGTCGCCCGCGGACTTCGAGCTGGTGTCGAACAGCTACGACGGCGACATCCGATCGGTCGGGTTCGTGCAGAAGCACGGCGGACGGATCGTGGTCGGCGGCCAGATCAGCTTCCGGTTCAAGCGCGACCGGCTGTTCGTGATCGGCTCCGAGGCGCTGCCGAACATCGCGTTGCCGGCGCAGCTGCGCACCCGGCTGCCGAGCGCGGCGCTCCGCGATCGGGCAATGGCGACGCTGCGGCGCGATCTCGCGCTGCCAGACGCCCCGGTGACGGCGCCCGGCGACGAGGTCGTGCTGCCCCTGATCGGCGATGACGCTGTGCTCGGCTACCGGGTCGCGGTGCCGGTCACGATCGACGGCGGTGCCGCCGGCCGCTACCTCGCGTACAGCGATCCCGCGACGGGCGAGACGATCGCCGTCCGCCAGATGAACCTGTTCACGTTCGGCACCGTGCTGTATCACGCGGTCGACCGGTATCCGGTTCCGGCGGATCCGGCGCGGCCGCGGATCGATCGGCCCGCGCCGCGCGCGCACATCACGCTGAACGGCGCCGCGCAGACCACGTCGGCCACCGGTCAGGTGTCGTGGGGCGACGACTCCGCGCAGAGCGTCGCCACTTCGGCGGTCGGTGATCTGGTCGCGGTCGTCAACAAGGCGACCAACGGGGTGCTCGCGACCGCGCTGTTGTCGCTCGGTCCCGATGGCACGGTGGTGTGGGATGCGTCGGCCGTCCCCGAGGACGACGCGCAGGTGCAGACCTATCTCAATGCCAACATCGCCAAGGAGTTCGCACGGACCCTCGATCCCGGCATGCCGACGCTCGACGACCAGATCACCGCGAACGTCAACATCGTCCAGGACTGCAACGCGTTCTTCGACGGCAAGGCGATCAACTTCTTTCACGAATCAACCGATTGTCAGAATACCGGTCTGATCCAGGATGTGGTGTTTCACGAATACGGTCATGCAGTCCACGCCGCGGAGATCATCACCGGCGTCGGCGCGTTCGACCCGGCGATGAGCGAGGGCGCGTCCGACTTCCTCGCCGTCCAGATCACCGGCGACCCCAAGATGGGGCGCGGGTTCTTCAAGACCGACAAGCCGCTGCGCGATCTCGATCCCGACAACGCCGAGAACCGCTGGCCGGACGACATCGGCGAGATCCACAAGACCGGCATGATCTTCGGCGGCACGTTCTGGGATCTGCGCAAAGAACTGATCGCCGAGCTCGGTGAGCCCGCGGGGATCCTGCTCACCGAGAGGCTCTACCTCGGCGCGTTGCGCCGCTCGGTCAACATCCCCACCAGCTTGATCGAGGTGCTCGCGACCGATGACGACGACGGCGACCTCGCCAACGGCACGCCCCACGAGTGCGCGATCCGCAATGCGTTTGGTCGGCACGGGCTGCGCACGGTCACCGGCGTGGTCGACGCCCCGGCGCACCTCGAGCAACCAACCCTCGCCACCACGGTGCACATCGAGCTCAGTGGCCTCGCGGAGCGGTGCTCCGGCGATGATCTCGATCATACCGAGCTCGACTGGAGGCCCTCGGGGCCCCAGGGGCCCGAGGCCGGCGCGGCCATCGCGGTGAAGACGGCGTCGCAGACCTACTATGCCGAGCTGCCGCTCGCGACCGACGACAAGATCCTCTATCAAGTCAGGGTCGTGTTCAAGGACGGCTCGATCCTGACGCTACCGGACAACCTCGCCGATCCGTTCTACGAGCTGTACGCGGGCCGCACCGTGCCGCTGTACTGCATGAGCTTCGAGACCGGTGACCCGATGGCGGCGGGCTGGACCACCGGTACCAGCGACGGCAGCGCGTCGCCGTGGTCGTGGGGCGTCCCGGCGAGCGGATCGACCGATCCACATGCCGCGTTCAGCGCGTCCCACATCCTGACCCAGGTGCTCAACGGCGACTACGCCCCGAAGTCGTCGTCATATATCAAGATGCCGCGGCTCGACATCGGCGCGTGGACCGACGTGCACCTGCAGTATCGTCGGTGGCTCGCCGTCGAGGACAGCCACTACGACCAGGCGCGGGTCACGGTGGGTGCCAAGGCGGCGTGGGTCAACTACACCGAGAACAAAGGCGATTCGAGCTCCGCGCAGCACATCGATCGCGAGTGGCGGTTCCAGGATGTCGTGGTGTCGGGCGTGGCGCCGGGCCACGTCCTCGACATCGGCTGGGATCTGACCTCGGATGAGGGCCTCCAGTTCGGCGGCTGGGCGATCGACGACGTCTGCGTGGTCGCCAACGTGAACGGGGTGTGCGGCGACGGGGTGATCACCGCGCACGAGACCTGTGACAACGGCGCGGACAATGCCGATCGCCCGAACGCCTGCCGCACCTGGTGCCAGCTGCCGAGCTGCGGCGACAACATCCTCGATGATGGCGAGGAGTGCGATGGCGGTCCGACCGGCAGCACCACCTGCACCGAGCTGTGCACCGCGATCGGCGCGCCCAGCCTCGGTGGCTGCTGCTCGGTGCACCGCGATGGCGGCGGCGCGTGTGGCCTCGCGGCGGTCGTGCTCGGCCTGGTATTGCGGCGGCGCCGCCGCGCCGCCGATCGGGCGTAGCTACTTGCGGTCGCGCGCGTCGAGCCAGCCATCGCCGTTGCGGTCGAGCGGCTGGAGCTTGCGCGCGAGGCCGGGCGGCATCTCCTCGGGGCCGACCACGCCGTCGCCGTTGGTGTCGTAGCGGCGGATCAAGCGGCGGTTGCGTTCGCCGGCGCGATCCTGTGCCTCGAGCCGGCGCGCCAGCTTGCGAAGCGTGCGTGCGGCGCGGCGGCGCTCGTCGGGCTCGAGCCGGCCGTCGTGGTTGCGATCGAATTTCTCGAACACCAGCTCGCGGAATTGACCGCGCGGGCGGGCGACCGCCACGCGGGGGGCGGCCGTGGCGCGCGGGGCAGGCTCGGCGGCGGGAGCGGGCTCGGTGCGGGGGACCGGCTCGGCGTAGGCGGCGCCACCGAGTCCGAGCATGGTCAGAAGTGCGAGGGCTGCGAGCTTCATGCGCGACAGACTCTCGGCTGACGAAAATGTTAAGGCGGCGGGGCGGGTTCGCGGCTCCCACGACATCTCACATCGCCATGCACCCGGCGGTCAGCGCGCCAGTCGGAGACTCGCCGGCTCCATGCAGAGGGTCGACCCGCATGCGATCGGGGCGCGACGGGCGATCGGGTTTGCGAGCTTGCACCGTCGGCTCGTTTGTCCGGGATCGATCCTTCAGCCCGAGATCGTCGAGCGCGGCCGGCGCCGCCGGGGCGGCACCTGCGCGATCCGCCGCACGCGGTCGAGCACCGCCGAACCCAGGTGCGTATCGTCCGGGAGGCACGGCACCGCGGCCTCGGCGAACAGCAGTTGATCGCGCTCGGTGGTGTCGCCGATCAGCACCAGCTGCGCGTTGTGCTCGTGCTCCAGCCCGCGCGCATACATGCACAGCTCGTAGGCGTTCATCACGCCCCGGAGCGAGGCATCGACCAGCACGAGGTCGGGCAGGTCGCGATTGAGCTTGTGGGCGGCGTCCGTTCCCTCGCTGGCGATCTCGACCTGGACCGCCGGGTGCGCGCGGCGCGCCAGGCTCCACAGCCAGCGTCCGCGCACGATGTCATCGTCCACCACGAGCACCCGCAGCGATCGCGACGCCGAGCCGAGCCGATCGATGATCGCGTCGAGCTGCGCCAGCACGTCCTTGGCCGAGCGCGGCCGCGCCGCGGGTCGCTTCTCGAGCAGCCACTCGACGAGATCCGACAGCTCGATCGGCAGCTCCGATCGCAGATCGACGAGCTGCGGCGGTGCGTCGTGCGCGTGCCCCGCGAGCTGGACCTTGCGGTCCGCGTGAAAGAACGGCGGCTTGCCCTGCGCCATCTCGATCGCGATGCAGCCGAGCCCGTACAGATCGATCGCCTCGGCGGCCGCGGGGTCGGAGTCCTGGACCTCGCCGCTCACCACCTCGGGCGCCAGGATCCGGCCGAGCGGCCCGAACGCCGGGACCTGCGACAGCGACAGCCGGCCGAGCACCATGCGCCCCGCGGCGTCGACCATCACCGTCGATCCCGAGATGTCGCCCACCGCGATCCCGGCCTCGTGTGCCCGCGTGATCGCAGCGGCCAGCGTGCGAAAGCTCGCCAGGTACTCGCTCGCCGACAGCGGCACGGTGAGCACGTCGCGCAGCAGCCGGCCGACGATGCGCTCGCCGACGACATACTCGATACCCTGGTGGCTGCCCATCCCGTGGATCGCCACCGAGCACGGATCTCGCACCGCGGCGCACCGCCGCGCCTCGAGGATCAGCGACGGCATGCCGGCATCGCGCCACGCCAGCTTCAGCGCCACCAGTCGGTCGAGCATCATGTCGCGCGCCTCGAACACGAGCCCGGTATCGGTTCGTGCGGTCTCGTCGCGGACCACGTACACCGATCCCACGACCTCGCCGCGATGAAGCGCGGGCGACGAGCTGTCGCGAAAACCCGACGGCGCCTGGAAATCTCCGGACCGGGCCACTGCCGGGATTATCTCATGTTTCCAGCAACCGCCACATGTACCAGGCCGCGACGCTGCGATACGGCCGCCACGGCGCGGCGAGCTTGGTCATCCGGTCTGGCTCGGGCAGCTTGCGCAGCCCGAAGTGCCGCTGCATCCCCTTGCGGATCCCAAGATCTCCGACGGGCAAGACATCCGGACGCGCGAGCGCGAACATCAGAAACATATGGACCGACCACGGCCCGATGCCGCGCACCGGGAGCAGCATCGCCGCGATCTCGTCATCGCTGGCTGCGGGCAGTCGGCGCGGCACCAGCTTCTTGTCGACGACGTGGCGCGCCAGATCTTTGATCGCCGCCGCCTTGGCACCCGACAGCCCGGCGCCTCGCAGCGCGGTATCGGCGGTCGCCAGGATCGTCACCGGACTGGGAAACCGCGATCCGGGATACAGCGCGAGGAACCGCCGCCAGATCGTATCCGCCGCCTTGCCCGACAGCTGCTGCGAGACGATCGCACGGGCCAGCGAATGCACCGCATTGCTCGTCGGCGTCATCGTCGGGCTGCCGTGACGCTCGATCACCGGACCCAGCTTCTCGTCGACGCGCTGCAGGTGAAGGAGCGCGGGCGCCCAGTCGATCGCGGAAGCCACCATGGCGGCCCACCTTGCCACAACGGCCTGGCGCGCGCTTGCACGCGCTTGCTGGTCAGCGCCCGCGCGCGGGAGTCTCCGCCTACCAGGCCATCACCGCCGCACCGGTAGCGACCAACCCCGCACCCGCGAGCGTTCGCCACGTCGGCCGCTCGCCGATCCACCACGCCATCGCCGCGGCAAACAGGACCGACGTATTGCGCAGCGTGAGCACGAAGCCCGAGCCGCTCCGCGCGAGCGCTTCCATGAGCAGGATGAACGAGCCTGCACAGAGCAGCCCGATCACCGTGAGGCGCGGCCATCGCTGGCGGATCCGCACCCCCATCGCGCGGCGTCCGGTCCTGCCCATCCTCACCACATTGAACGCCGTTGACACGCCCAGCGCCACGGCGAAGCACGCCGATGGATTCACGGCCTCCCGCAGGGCCGCCTTGTAGCCCAGGTGATACCCGGCGATCGACGCGGCGCACAGCATCGCCCAGCCGATCGCGCCGCGCCGATCGCCGCCGCGGCCCGGGCTCCCGAGCCCACTGAGCGCCAGCCCGGCGACGACGATCACGCTTCCCACCGTCGAGCCCACCGTGACGACCTCGGAGAACAGCACCACCGACAGCGGCCACACCGCGAGCACCGCGCCACCGCGCGAGATCGTGTACACCGTGCCCAGCGAGCCGCGCGTCATCGCGGCCGCCAGCGTGGCGAAGTAGATCCCCTCGAACAGCCCCGCGATGACGGTGAACCCAAGGCCGCTCAGCGAGGCGAGCGGCGGCTCCCCGATCGCCCACCGCGCACCCGCCACGATCATCGCGAACCCCGTCGCGAACGTCGTCGCTGCCACCAGCGACGGGTCTTTGTCAGGCTCCAGACGAAGCAGCGCGTTCCACGCGGCATGAAGAAACGCCGACAGCAAGACAAGCGCGATGATCACGTCAGGAATTGTAGTATGGACCCGCCGTTGCCGGTCGACCGGACTACCGGTCTACCGGAAAACAACCGTACAGCTGAGCAGCACCTGGACCGATCAGCGCACCGTCCTGTGGGACAAGATGTCCCGCCACTCCCTGTGAAGATGCTGGGACACTGACGCGGCGCCGCCGATCGCCAGAATCACACGGACCACAGCAACGTCGCCGCTGCGGCGAGCGGCTCTATATGAGTGGGAAGGAATCTATCGCATATGGACAATATTACACTGCAGATCGCGGATTTCAGCATCACCGTGGCCGTGCCGTACCTCGGCCCGATCAACGCGCACAGCCTGCTGGACCAGGGTTTCGTGCAGTTGCAGACCTCGACGAACGCCGATCCGTTCCTCTATACCGTGGAGTATTTCGGCTATTCTCAGTCGGGCTTCGGCTATCTGGGCTACGAGCTCGAGAGTATCAATAGTGAGAAGAATGGAACCAATGACTACTACTGGAGCCTCGCCATCAACGGCGCGGCGGCGTCCGTGGGGATGGATTCGGTCTGGCTCAACCCGGGTGATGTAGCGTCCTGGACGTATGTGTCATACGCCAGCGTCAAGACCAGCGCGATGCGCGACCGCATCACCGAGCTGAACCGGCGCCGCGGACAGCGGCAAACGCTGCGACAAGCTCGCAAGCCGATCGTTCCCTAGCCGGCCCGGTAGCTCGCGATCGGCGACGGCGAGCCGCACCAAACTTGCGCCGCCCGCGCAAGACCTGCGGCCTTCATGCCGACGCGGAATGGCCGACCTTCCTGGCCATGGAAATCCTGGAGGGCAGCTCGCTGTCCACTGATTCGGAACGCGCGGTGGCCGAGGCCGTGCACGGCTGGACATCGAGCCCCGACATGATCCTGGCGTTCAGCTCGCCGGTGCGTCCGGCCGACGGGGTGGCGCGGGCGCTCGCGGCGCGGTTTCCGTCCGCCCAGGTGGTCGGTTGTACGACCGCAGGAGAGCATCTCTCGGGTGCGCATTTCACCGGCGGCCTGGTGCTGACCGGGATGTCGTCGCCCCGGATGCGGTGGGCGACCGCGCTGATCGACGACCTCGCCACGGCCGACGAAGCGCGGGTGGTCGCGGCCGTCGACCAGATGTTCGCGACGCTCGGCGTCGACCGCGACAGCTTCGACCCCAAGCGCTACTTCTGCTTGTACTTCGTCGATGGTCTGAGTGGCGCCGAGGAACGCGTGACGCCGCTGGTCGCCGACGCGCTCGATGGCATCTCGCTGCTCGGCGGCTCCGCGGGGGACGATCTCGCGTTCCAGCGCACCGAGGTGATGTTCGGCGGTCGGGCGTGCAGCGGCGCGGCCGTGCTCGCGCTGTGCGAGACCGACGTGGCGTTCACGATCCTGAAGCACCAGCACTTCGCGACGACGTCACGCCTGCTCGCGATCACGAAGGCCGACGTCGCCGGACGCCGGGTCTACGAGATCGATGGCCAACCGGCGGCGATCGCCTATGCGCGTGCGGTGGGCGTGCCCCTCGACCAGCTCACCGACGCCATGACGCTCGAAAATCCGCTGACCTTTCAGCACCAGCATCAGCTCTACGTGCGCTCGATCCAGAAGATCCACCCCGATCACTCGATCAGCTTCTACTGTGCGATCGAGCAAGGCATGGTGGTCGACGTCGGCCGGCACGAGGCGTTCGTGCCCGCGCTGGCCGCCGAGCTCGCCCGCACCGCGAGCGCGGGCCCGATCGACCTGCTGATCGGGTCGAACTGCGTGTTGCGCGCGCTCGAGACCGCGAGCGGTGGCTACTACGAAGACGTCGAGGGGCTGTTCAAGAAGTTCACCAAGCACATGATCGGGTTCGACACCTACGGTGAGCAGCTCGATGGCCTGCACATCAACCAGACGCTTGTCGCGCTCGTCCTGCGCGACCTCACGAAGACCTCGAAGACCTCGGAGACCGCGGAGACCGCATGACCCAAACCCATGACCTCGAGACCAACCAGACCTGGGAAGCACGCGCTCGCGCAGCCGAGCGCACCATCGATGTACTGAAACACAAGGTCGTCGACCTCTACAACGGCGGCGGCTCGAACATCCAGCACGCGGTCGAGCGGGCGCGCGCGAGAGAGGTCGAGAGCCGGCGGCGCCAGGAATTGATGGCGTTCCGCAACGCCGAGCTGACGCGGCACAGCGAGCGGCTCGAGATCGAGGTCGCGCGGCGGACCCGCGATCTCCAGGCGATCCTCGACAACGTCGTGTTCGGGTTCCTGGTGGTCGGCGGCGACGGCATGGTCCGGGAAGGCTTCACGCGGTCGTGCGTCGACCTGCTCGGCCGCGACGGGCTCGCCGGCGGCTCCCTCGGCGACGCCCTCGGGTTCAGTGCCGCGCGCAGCGCCGACCTCGCGCTCGGCCTGTCGCAGGTGTTCGACGACATCCTGCCCACCGAGCTGGCGCTCGATCAGCTCCCGCGCCGCGCGACCGGCGCCGATGGGCGCAGCTTGCGGCTCGATGGCCGCGTCATCCGCGGCGGCGACGGCGCGATCGACGGCATCCTGATCACGATCAGCGACGTCACCGCGCTCGAGGCAGCGCAGCACGAGAATGCGCGCTACCGGCTGCTCGTCCAGCTCCTCCGCCAGCGCGAAGCCTTCGTCAGCTTCGTGACCGACTTCCGCGTCCTCGCGAGCGACGCCTACGCCGCGGTCGCGGACCGCGATGACCTGCTCGCGCGCCGCGCCGTCCACACGATGAAGGGCAACGCGGCGTGCTTCGGTCTCGCCGAGGTCGCCCAGCTCGCGCACACCGTGGAGGACGAGCCGGCGATCGACCGCGCCGGGATCAGCCGCATCGAGCGTGCGCTCGACGACTTCCTCCGGCACAACGTCGACGTGCTCGGGATCACGGCCGACACCGATGTCGCGACCTCCATGTCGATCACGCCCGAGGACCTCGCGGGTCTCGAGGCCGCGCTCGCCCAGCCGGGCGGCGCCGTCGCCTGGATCGAGCGGGTGCGCCGCCGGCCTGCCCGCGTCATGCTGGCGCCGCTCGAGGCGCTGGTGCCGCGGCTCGCCGAGCGATTCGCCAAGCGCGTCGAGCTCGTGGTCGAGGGCGGCGATCTTCGGGTCGATGCCGACGTGCTGGCGCCGGTCGTGCGCGAGCTCGGCCACGTCGTACGCAACGCGATCGATCACGGCATCGAGCCGGCCGAGCAGCGAGCCGGCAAAGCAGGCACCGCGCGGATCTGCATCCGGTTCGCCGAACAGACCACCGAATACCAGATCGAGATCGAGGACGACGGGCGCGGCATCGACGTCGAAGGTCTGCGGGCCCGGGCGCGCGCGATGGGCCTCCACGACGACGATACGCTCGCGACGCGGACCTACGAGGAGCTCCTGGACCTCGTGTTTGTCGACGGCCTGTCGACGGCCGAGACCACCACCGACGTGTCCGGGCGCGGCGTGGGCATGTCCGCGATCTGTGCTGCGGTCAATCGCGTCGGCGGAACGATCCGGGTGCGATCGCAGCCCCGCAACGGCACGTGCATCGAGATCCGGGTCCCTCGGAGCCGCGCCGCCGCGCACTGGGTCGCGGCCTAGCGCTACTCGCGCTCGAGCACGAACGACGCGTCGTTCTGCTGGCTGTCGCCGCTGATCGGCGTGGCGAACACCTGGTAGGCCATGTGGCGCAGGTAGCGGCTCGCGTCCGGGTACCACTGCAGCGAGATCATCGACGCGTCGCCGTTGAGGGCGGGGACGCGGCGGAAGCTGGCGTCGCCCCGGAACGTCGCCGTGTCGGTGTACGCGTCGAGCCACAGCAGGTGATGGCGGTCGGCCTCTGCCACCCAGCACAGCGCCCACGACCGGTTCGACGCCTCGTCACACGACGGGTAGCGCGCGGGGTTCGCGCTGTCGATCCGCAAGTAGCGCCCCGGGTAGCCGACGGCCTCGAACGACACGAGGTCGGGATCGCTGGGATCGGCGAGGCCAGGCACGACCTTCCAGAGGAAGTCGTCGGCGAGCTGGCCGCGCTCGCGGTCGGCCAGCGGCGTGATGAGCCCGTGGAACCACGAGTGCGCCACGTAGAACGGCACGGTGTTCTCGCTGTAGGTGCTGCGCAGGCGGCGCGACACGCCGTAGCGCGCGATCAGCGCGTCGAGCTCGTCGACGGTGATGCGCACGGCGTGGGCGTGGCGCACGCCCGTAGGGAAGCTGAACGACTGCGCTGGCAACGCGGTCCACGCGCTCGGCGCCGCGTCCAGCGACGGCGACGTCCACGCGCCGAACACGCCGCCGTTGACATAGTAATCGGCGTACAGGATCCAGCGACCCTGCTCGGGCTGGTAGATCGCGAACGGCCCCTCGGTCGCCTGGCGCACCGTCTGCGCGGTGCCGCGCGTGACGTAGTCGGTGCTCCACATCGAGAACGCGCCGGGGTCGAGGGCGAGCGACGGGGCGCGCGCGATCTGGATGTCCTTGCCGCGGTTCTCCGGCGCGCCGTTGCCGTCGCTCTCGTCCTTGAAGAACAGATAGCGGCGGCCGTCGGCGCGCTCGATGGTGGCGTCGATGACCGAGTAGCCCGGGTCGAACAGCACGTCCGGCGTGGGGTTGAGCACGGTCGAGAAATCGAGCGTGTACGTGACGTAGATCTGGTTGTTCCCGCTCGTGTTGTTGCCCGACCACACGATGGCGTAGGCGCCGCGCTCGGCGTCGTAGTAGGCCTCGGGCGCCCACGCGTGCATGGGCCCACCGCCGGGCCCGGGCAGGTCGGTGACGGTCAGCAGCCGCGGGTTGGTGAACGTGATGAGGTCAGCGGAGTCGGCCACGAACACGCGCGGGCTCGGGTGGCTCCAGTACCCGCTGTCATTCTCGGCGAGCGTCCAGTCGGTCGCGAGGTAGACGAACGACCCGTCGTTCTTGCGGAAGATGAACGGATCGCGGATGTGGTCGGTGCCCAGCCCCGAGAGCTGATACACGGGCTGGTGGTACGCGAGGCCAGGCCACGTCTGCCCGTCCAGGCTGTACGCGAGATGGATCGAGTCGTTGGCGACGTCCTGCGCGGGTCCGAAGTAGCTGAGCAGCCACGCGCCGGGCGAGCACGACGCCGCGTTCATCGTGGAGGTGGTGTCACCGCTGGCGCAGGCGGCACAGGTGCGGTCGCCGACCGCCGAGCCCGCGGCGGCGACGTACTGGCCGGCTGGGCAGTCGGTCCAGGCGGCGCACGCGGTGGCCGCGCTGGCATCATGGTCCCAGGTGCCGGCGGCGCAGGCGAGGCGCTCGGCGGTGCCGCCGGCGCAATAGAAGCCGGCGTCGCACAGCTGGCACGCGGTGGCGGAGGTCGCCGTCCCAGGCGCGGTCTGGACCGAGCCGGCGGCGCAGGCGCCGATGGGCAGGCAGGCGTCCGCGTTGTCCGCGTCGCTGTACGTGCCGGCGTCGCAGGCGGCGCAGCTGCGGTCGCCGACGGCCGCGCCCTCGGCGGCGACGCGGAAGCCGGGCGAGCAGGTCGTCCACGCGATGCACGGGCTGGCGGCGCTGGCGTCATCGTCCCAGGTACCTGCGCCGCACGCGATCTGGGCGTCGCCGCCCCCCGCGCAGTAGGTGCCGGGCTCGCAGGCGGCGCACTGGACCGGCGAGGTCGCGGTCGCCGGCGCTGTCTGCCGCGTGCCCGCCAGGCAGGCGGTCGCCGGCTGGCACGTGCTCGCGTTCGCGCCGGTGCTGTACTCCCCGGCGGCGCACGCCGCGCAGGTGCGATCGGCCGCCGCCGTGCCCGGGACAACGACGTGCTCGCCGGCCGCGCAGTCGGTCCACGGCGTGCACTGGGCGGCGTCGGCCGTCGACGAGAACGCCCCGCTGGGGCACGCCGCACACACGGCGTCCGCGGTGGCGGTGCCGGGCACACCGACGTAGTTTCCGGCGCCGCAGCCAGTCCACGCCGCACACGCGGTCGCGTTGGTCTGCGCGCTGAACGTCCCCGCCGCGCATGCAGCGCACCCTCGATCGCTGTCCGCCGCGCCCGCGCTCTGCACGTACGTGCCGGGCGCGCAGACCGTCCAGGCGACACACGCAGTGCCGGCCGCGCCGTCGCTATCCCAGGTACCGGGCGCGCACGGCGCGCGCAGCTCGAGCTGATCGCCGCAGCCGCCGCAGCCCCATGCCGCGATCGAGATGAGGAGATAGAGGGCTCTCGTTCGCGCGGACGGTGGGAGCATTTTCCCTGATAGTCGATCGCGTGCTCGACGGTCAAGGCCATCCGTCGGTGACGCGCCGCGACCAACGCCGACGGCCGCCGCGTGCGCCGCGTCAATCAGCGGCGGCGCGGTCGCCGACGTCCTGATCGCGATCAGCGACGTCACGAGCTCGAGGCGCCGGGGCACGACGATCGAGCGGCGAGCGGTCGATCACGAAGTGTGGCTTTGGTCGCGAGCGCAAATCGCGTCGGCACATAGGAGTTGGCGCGCAAGAATTTCCAGATTTCTGCCCGGCCGATACCAGGGCAGCCGCCTGGTGGCGCTCCGTATTTGCGGCTGCCGTCGTCGGGAAGCGCCCGCGGTGGCGCGAGGTCAATCGTCAGCGCCCACGATCCAGGACATGCGCTGCGCAGGAGCTCGGCACACGTGATGCAAACGAAGTCAGCGTATGATTGACCGCCCCGACTTCGATCTGGATCGCCGGCGGCTGATCGAGCTCGTCGGCATGGCCGCAGGGGGCGTTCTGCTCGAGACCGCACTCGCGGGCTGCTCCAGCGTTGTTCGTCGCGATGTCGACGCCGAACCGGCGAGCTCCACGGCCCTGCCGGATCTCGTGGCGATCCTCCTGCACGAAGCCGCGCTCGCGCCGAGCAGCCACAACTCGCAGCCCTGGCGCGTGGTGGTCCACGATTCGACGAATCTCGCCATCCATGCCGACATCACACGAGCGCTCGCCGACATCGATCCAGCGCAGCGCGAGCTCCGGCTGTCGCTGGGCGCGTTCATCGAGAACCTGGTGATCGCGGCCGAGGCGCGCGCGCTCGCATGTCGCGTCGACCTGGCGGACGGCGACGACCTTCGCCAACCGGTGGCGGAGATCCGTCTGACCCCAGGCCCGCCATCGGGCTATCCTATCGATCGACTCCGGCGCCGCTGCACAGTCCGTCGCGGTTTGCGACCGACCTCGCTGCCGCGTTCGGTGATCGCGGCGCTATCGGCGGCCGATCCGACGACGATCCACTTCGTGCCGGCGGGCGGGCCCGTTGCCGTCGCGATCGCGGAGGCGACCCTCGAGGCCTTCCGGCAACAGACCGCCCGCGACTCGGCACAGCTCGAGCTCGCGCACTGGATGCGGTTCAGCAACGACGCGGCTCGCGCGCACCGCGATGGCCTGACGACTGCGAGCCTCGGGATCACCGGCCTATCCGGTTGGTACGTGCGCCACTTCTACGACGATGACGACGTCATGACATCTGGCTTCCGTGACCGCAGCATCGATCTGACGGCGAGCCAGCTGCGCGAGGGCGCGGGCTGGTTCGTCGTCACGAGTCGCGACGCCCAGCCGGCTTCGATCGTGGACGCAGGACGCGTGTTCCAGCGGCTCGGGCTGCTCGCGTGTGACCGTGGCGTCGGGCTGCATCCGATGTCGCAGGCGCTCGAGGAATCCCCGTATCGGGGCCAGCTCGTCGATCACCTCGGCGTCGCCGGTGTTCCGCAGTTCGTCGTGCGAGCCGGACTCGTAGACACGTACCCAGCGCCGACCACGCTCCGGCGACCGGTCGGCATGTTCGCGTCAGCGCCGGTCGCCTCAAGAGCCAACCGCCACGTTCGCGCACACTCGTCGCCGCCCGCGCCCGGAACCTGAGCTGCAACGCCGAGATGTCCAGTGCGGTCCCACCTGCCAGCCCGACGGGCTACGGCAACGCACCCTCGCCCAGCACGATCGGCGCGCGACCCCTTCCCTCGACGGCGTCGACGTTGCAGCTGCTGACGCGGTCGACGAAGCCGTCGCTGCCGCCGCCTGACCTCGCGATCGTCAGCGCCGCGACCGCGCCGGTCGGCGCTGTGCGTGCTGAGTGACCTGTCTTCCGTCGGACCGCCGTGCGAGGATCTCGGGCATGTTCGTCACCGAAGCAGCCGCCGGCATAGCCGCGGAGACCTGGTGACCACGACGGGGCGCGCGAGCGATGAGCCGCAGGACGGCGAACGCCTCCATGTCGAGATCCTTGGTGATGCCCGCGACGATGACGCGCAACTTCGCGCGCTGCAGCGTACGGTCGATACCGCCATCGCCTTGCCCCGACCGCCATGGCGTGCGTCCGAGGCTCGCCGCGATGCTCGCCGCTGCGCCGTGCAACGACCGGCAGCGCTCATGATTCCGGAGCTGCGCGCAGCCTGCACGTTCGTCGGATAGCGCGGCACCGACGGGGCAGGAGGGACCTCGCGCCCACGCGTTGGCAGATACCGGCACCCACGTGGTCGGTCAGCGGGCTCATCGATGTCGACGCCCGCGCCGATGCCTCCGCCGATCTCGCGCCAACGCGTTGGCAGATACTGGCATCCACGTGGGTGGTCAGCGGACTACGTGTTCCGCGCGGGACACGCGCCGCGTGTTCGAGCGCAACGGTCGCCGCTGCCTCGCCGCACCAGTGAGGCGATCGGTCCGCGACCTGTACCGGCGCTTGCTGGCCAAAACACACCGGGCCGTCGGACGCTGGTTCGATGTCGCGCTGCTTCGCCGAACAATGCGGGCGGCGGATTTTGAGTGCCAGTCTCGTCCGTGCGATCGGGTCAGCGATGGTGGTGTCGTGGCAGTAGCCATGGCTTGCACCACCACGGCGCGACGGCCGAGGTCCGGGGCGGTGGACCAGGTTCCGGTCATCGTCGATGCCCACCGCTGAAGGCGCCAGAACACAAACTGTCGTGTCGGTGTTCTCCGTGATCTCCAGCTTGTAATTGACGTTTTTCCGATGTAGACGAGTAGCAATGTTGCGGGGTGGGTCGGTCGATTGTGGCGCGCAGCCTCATGCCAAACGGCGTTGCGAGGCCGCGCACGCTGGAGCGGGAACATCGTGCCGGCGCGGGGCTCTCAGAGTTGTCGGGCGATTCCAGGAACTTCTGGAATTTCGCGGAAATTGCGCAACCGCAGGGTCGATCGGCCGATAAGGCTCAAGATCGAAGATAGACGCATGTGTCGAACCGCCAATATCCCACTGCCGACGACACATCGAAGGTCGTCGGTCGCGTTCCGGTGACCGGACATGCCCGGTCAAGGCAGACTCGGAGACAAAGCGAACGTACCAATCGACTCGCACGGCTGTCCGGCATGTCCTCACCCGGCGGCCGGCCCGGCGATTCAGGGCTCACCTGACGTCAACGTGAACCGTCGGCCCGCATTGCGTGTGGATGACCCGGGCATCCACGCCGCCTGCTGTGGGGCGAATACCTGGACCGCGGCCAAGGGCAGCGCGACGGTCTTCATCAACGGCAAGAGCGCGCATCGGATGGGCGACCAGACCCGTCACTGCGGTGGCATGGGCCAGCTGGTGGAGGGATCACCGAATGTGATCGTCGGCGAGTCCAGTAGCGGCAGCGGAGGAGGCGGAGGCACTGCCGCGGCGGCGAGCGCTGGCGCATCCCGCGGATCCGAGGGGTCGCGGCAGACCGAAGGCGGGTCGCGATCCGCCGCCGAGGCGCATTCCAACAGCACCGGATCGCCGCAGCCTGCTCCTGTGGCGTCGCGGCTGGAGGCGCCGGTGCCGGCGTCGGCAGCCACCGCATTGGACGAGCACTGGACGGAGGCTCGGATCGTCGACCCCCAAGGCAACCCGATCCCCGGGATCACGCTGCGACTGAAGAATTCGGATGGCAGCCTCCTCGCAGCGGCTTCCACAGACGACGACGGGATCGCCCGCTGGGACGGAATCCCGGCTGGCGACTACTCGGTCGAGGTGGATGGCGACACCGGGGCACTCGAGGCCGCGAACTAGGAGCACGACCACCATGGGACGATCTCATCGAGTCGCGCAGGGCGACACCATGTACACGATTGCCGCCAAGTTTGGCGTCAGGGACTGGCGCACGATCTACGACCATCCCGACAACGCCGGGCTGCGCGCTCGGCGTCCTCACGCTCACGTCCTCGAACCCGGTGACACGGTTGCCATCCCGGACGCAGAGGTGCCCTTGAAGGTGGCGCTCGATCGGCGCACAGAGTTCGTGCTCCGTGGTCGCGAGCGACAGCTCCTTGCCGTGACCTTGCTGCATCCGAACTTCGCGCCTATGGCAGCCACCGAGGCGACGATCTCGGTCGACGGCACCAGACGCGTGATCAAGACCGACGCACGCGGAGTGCTCCAAACCGAGGTGCCGGTCGACGCGCGCAGCGTGACCGTCACCGTCCGCGACGACGAATGGGAGCTCGACATCGGCTGCCTCAACCCGCTGCACGACACCCGCGACGAGGGTCACGCCGGCTGCACGTCTCGCCTGCACAACCTGGGCTACATCGAGCGCGGCGCCAGCGACGGCGAGCTCGCCGAAGCCATTCGCCAGTTCCAGCTCGACCACAACCTGCCGCGTACCGGCGCCCTCGACGGTGCCACGATCCGCGGCCTGACCGACCGCCACGGGTGCTGAGGATCCGATGCCCCACGATATTGCCGCCGGCCGACCCGCCGCCACCTTGCGCAAGGGCTCCCTCGAGTTCCTGGCGTTCTTCGAGCACCACCTCAGCGTTTCGTCGAAGGTGCTGATGAAGCCCGGCGATCTAGATCCGCACTTCAAGACCGGCAGCGGCAAGCTTCATGACTGCGTGGCCGAGCTGCTGCGCGACAAGCCGCGGTACGTGCGCCCGACCGGCCTACAGTTCGCGGTCGCCGACCTGTCGCGCGATCCGGACCATCCCGACCTGGCCGGGAGCAAGATCGACGAGTACTGGGAAGCTGCGAGCACAGCGAAGATCGGCATCGCCTATGCGGCGTTCCAGATGCAACGGGATCTCAACGCGATGGCCGCGCAGAACGCGGCGACGCTCAAGACCGAGGCCGATCTGTTTCGGTTTGCGCAGTCGCAGTGGATCGCGACCCAGACGTGGGCAGCAACGACCACGCCGATCGCCACGCCGGCGGGCCAGCCGACCTTGGCGCTTGCCGACCGTCTGCTGCTCGAGACGAAGAAGGGCGGGAAGCCGGGGCGGATGCAGGTGCCGTCCTGGGCCAAGCCCGAGCCGGCCAAGATCTTTCGCGCGACCCCGAACGCGGCCGGCGTGCTCGAGGTGAGCTTCAAGCTGCCGGTGCTGCACGGCCATGAGCTCTGGGAGCGCCCCGTGCAGCGGGGAGAGTTTGGCGCGGTCGGCGACTTGACGTACATCGAACAGCTCTACACGGCGCTGGATGGCTCCAACAACGAAGGTGCCAACGTGACGATCAAGGGCCTCGGATTCATCTACATCGCCTCGGTGCTGATGCAGTCGAACCTGTTCGACCTGTCCCACACGAACGGGCTCTGGATTGGACGCTTCTTCCCGGGTGGCGATGTCGTCGCACCGCCGGTGCCCAATCCGCTACCGCGAACGCCCAAGGATCTCCAGTCCACTCGAGCAGGGCGTCGCGATGGTCAAGAGATCTTCGCTGCGCAGTCAGCTCGCTCGGGGGTGACCTTCATGACGCTGCTCGCGCAAAATCGGCTCGTTGATGCCGTTGCTTGCGACCATATCCGCGGGATGCTGGATCGCAGCATGTTCTACGCGGCGGCGCCGCACAGCAGCAAGACGAAGACCGAGACACGGAGCCCGGTCGGTGACGCGCTCAGAGATCGCGGCATCAAAGTCGATGAGATCTACTCGAAGATCGGGATAGGCAGTCGGAACAACATATGGGACATCGCGTTCGTCAGGCGCACGACACCTGCCGGGAAACGTCTGAGCTATGCCATCTCGATCCTCGACTCGGTCCAAGAACTTACCGACCCCGATGACGGGCCGCTCCGCGACATTGCGTTCGATCTCGATGAATGCGTCGTCAAAGCCAACCGGTGAGCAGTGGGCCGTCCACGTCCACTCGGCGTTCGACTATTTCTTGCCCTTGCAACCTTCCGCGTCGAAGTAGTGCTCCACGGCGGTCCATCCTGCCTTGGTGCGCACGTAGGAGTCGAGGCACCAGCCGTCAGATCCGTCGGCGCAATTCGGGCCAGCCAGCGCGAGATCCGCCTGACCATCACCGTCCACGTCCAGACCGACGAGCGTGCGGTTGCCAGCCGGGAGCTCGGTCGCATGGACATCGACCGCGTGCGCCTTTGGCGGGATTTCGTCGAGAGGTCCGTATGCCACGATTCCTTGGTGGGGATGCGGCACTTGTTTCCCCCGCGCATCAGCAATCCGGAAGCAGCGCAGGTCACCATATGGCCCCGCAATCCCAGCCACGCTGAACGTACCGACGAGGCCATTCTCGTCGAAGAGCGCGAACGTCTGCCCCTTCTTGGCGTCATTGTTAAACGTCCAGAAGCGAACTCCTTTCGGACTCGCTCCGTAGCCCCAGTGCACGATTCGTGCTTTCGATGATGGCTTGCCCTCGGCTGACGAGATGCAGCCGAATCCCAGGACGACGATAGCGGCGAGGTGGCGAATGAACAGAGAATAGCAGCTCTACGAAGTCGACGCGATGCCCCGGCAGCCTTCCGCGTCGAAGTAGTGCTCCACGGCGGTCCAGCGCGTTTTGGTACGTACGTAGGAGTCGATGCACCACTCATAGCCGTCTGAGTGTTGGCAATTCGGACCGGCCAACGCGAGCTCTGCCTCACCATCACCATCACCATCACCATCACCATCACCATCCAGATCGAGCCCGACAAGCTCACGGCTCGCCGCCAGCGCGGTGTTCGCAGACAGGTCGACAGCGCGCGCCTTTTCGGGAATGTCCTCAAGTGGGCCGTACGCCACCGCCACCACGCTGCCTTCCCAGGTGGGAATGCTCGTCGCCATGGCATGCGCGATCCGAAAGCAGGGCTTGCTGGCGTACGGTTGCTCGAATGCAACCGCCTTCGCTGTAGCAACAAGCCCGTTGCGGTCAAACAAAGCAAACGTTTGCCCTTTCTTGACATCATTGCGAAAGAACCAGAATCGGACCCCGCGAATACTCTCACCGCGCTTCCATGTGACCAAGCGCGCCTTCGGGGACGGGTTGCCGGCAGCCGCCTTCGGGCACGGTTTGCTCGCAGCCGCTTTCGGCAACGGTTGGCCCACAGCCGCGGAGCTGCAGCCGACTGCCAAGGCGACGATTGCGACGAGGTGGCGGATGAGCAGAGCATAGCAGCTCCACGAGGCCGACGCTCCGTGCGCGGCTATCTCTTGCCCGGGCAACCTTCGGCATCGACGTAGTGCTCCACTGCGGTCCGGCCCGCCTTGGTGCGCACGCAGGAGCTCGGTGGGCAGAAGGATCGGCCGCCATGTCGATGATCAGGTCGAGCGTTGCACCGCGATGGTCACCAGGACCGCACCGCTGGGCGCTGTGTTGCTAGGTGACCTGTCTTCCGTCGGACCGCCGTGCGAGGATCACCGGCATGTTCGTCACCGAATCAGCCGCCGCCCTACCCGCAGAGACCTCGTGACCGCGACGGCTCACGCGAGCGGTGAGTCACAGGACGCCGAACGCCTCCTTGTCCAGATCGTCGGCGAGGCCCGCGACGATGACGCGCAACTCCGCGCGCTGCAGCGTGCGATCGACGCCGCCATCGTATTGCCCCTGGATATCCATGTCGTCGGGCAGCCGCTGGTGCTCGTCGCGGTCGAGTACGACGGCCACGCGCGACGGGGCCTGGTCGCGCGTTGCCGTCGCGAGGACGGGACCGAGCACCGCGTCGGGTTCGCGGACGTGGAGATGTCCGCGCGGACGGTCGGTGCCCGCCACGTGGCCGCGTATCGTGCCTGGCTGGGCATCGGTCCCGAGGCGGGCGCATCGGCGACCTCGCCGCCCAGTCAGCGCCGGCACAAGGCAAGCGACGACGACCTCGATCTGTCGAAGCCGGTCGAGCTCGTCGTGCTCGCGGTCAAGGAGCGGGCGGCGCGGTGCCGGCTGCTCGACAGCGGACGCGTGATCACGCTACGCGCGGGGAGCCTGTACGGCATCGTCGCTGGTCACATCGTCACGGTGGCGCCCAACAAGCACTGGCGGCACGCCGGTCATCCGTACCTGTCGGGGCAGATCGCTAGCACGCGGATCGATGCCACCGCGCTCGGCTTGGTCCCACTGACGCTCCGCGCTGCCGGTGCTTGGGATCCTGGAGGCGAGCACCAGGATGCGACGGTCCAGCGATCACGGCAGGCGTTCGAACTGGAGGTGCCCCCGGTCCCGACGGCGGTGGCCTCGGCGAACATCGACGACCCCGATGAAGCGGCGATGAAGCTCCTCGAGGCCGACCTCCGGTTCCTCGACGCACACGCGTATCTCGCCGACAGGCTGATGGGCATGAGCCCGCAGTGGGCGCTCCAGCAGTACGAGGTCGGCGTTGGCATCGGCCAGCTCTCGGTTGGAGACGACTTCGATGGGGTGCTGCCCGGGGGCCTGGCCGGAAACCGGGCCCTGCTGCGCTGCCAGTCGGGCTATGGCTCATGTCTGTGGCGACTCGAACGACGTGATGAGGCCTCGCGCGTGTTCGAGCGGATGCTGCGGCTCGATCCGACCGACCGCCACGGTGTGCGCGCGTTGCTGTCCGCGATGCACGCCGGAGAGCCGTGCAACGACCGGCCGCGCGCATGATGCGCAGAGCTGGGCGCTCGCGACCCGCACTTCGTCGGATAGCACAGCACCAACGACGACCGGCGTCCTCGGAGTTTGCGTCCATGGGTTGGCAGATTCCGGCACCCACGTGGGTGTGGTCAGCGGGCTCGTTGCCATCGACGCAGGTGCCGATGCCTCCGCCGACCTCGCGTGAACGGGTTCGCAGATACCGGCGCCCATGTAGGCGCGGTCAGCGGACTACGTGACTCGCACAGGCGCGCGCGCCGAGTGTTCGGGCTCAACGGTCGCAGTTGACTCGCCCCATCGGTGACCAGTCCGCATAGATGTACATCTGCCCAGGTGCGATCACCCGGACCCCTCATTCGGCTTCGAGCCTCCGGCTATCGTGCGGGACGCGGCAGGACACCGCAGATTGCTGCGGCTGTGCCAACATCACGGCCGGGCCGGTGATAGCGACTCGAGGAGGTGGTCGTGAAGCCTGATGAATTCGACCTCGCGCTCGCCACGCTATTCCGCGCCCGCACCCACGATGGCGCCGGTGCGATCGTGTGCGGGCCACCGGCCTCGGCCGATCAGATCGCGGCCCTGGAGCGCCACTGGGGACGACCGCTGCCGTCGCTGTATCGACGCTTGCTGGCGAAACACAACGGGGTGTCGAGGCTTTGGTTCGATGTCGCGCTGCTGTCGATTGGCACGATCATTGACGGCAGCTGCGAGATGCGCGCGTTCGAGGCCACGGCCCCGGATCACTGGCGGTGGATCTTCGCCTGCGGCACGGAGTCGCGCGACGCTCTGGCGTTCGATCCATTCCTCGCCTCCGACGACGGCGAGCTGCCGGTCGTACACTTGGGCGAGGACGGCGTGGTTGCGCGCTGGCCCTCGCTCGCCCCCCCTGCTGCAGAGTGTGCTCGTCCGAAGGTTCTTCCCGGCTACCGGTATCTGGCGCGGGAAGATCACCTGCTATCTATGGACCGGCCTCTTTCGGCCCGAGGGCGGCGAGATCTCGCGGCATTCGCGCGTGTTCGCCACGGTTGACAACACTGCGCAGTACGCGGGCTGCGATGGCTTGTTCATCCAGCGCCGCGACGTCGATCCCGACCGCCTTCTGCCTCGGAGCGTCCTGGTCGAGGCCGATCGCCGGTTCGTTCAGGGGGTTCGCGAGCTCGGAGACCGGGAGAGAAGACTGGCGATCGTTCTGACCGAGGCGCCGGCACAGCATTGGGCGACGCAGGGCTATGTCCTCTACGAGCCGCTCGCCGATCTCGTGTTCGCGCTCAGCACGGTCGAGCGCCAGGCCAGCTTGTGCGCCAACGACTGGCTGTGGGAGTTCTGGGAGCCGAGTTTCCGGTCCCTGATCGCGAGCGTGACCGCGCTCCTCAAGGAAGGCCGCGTGGCCGATGCATTGCTGGAGGGAATCGACGGGACCTGCGAGCTGTTCCGGCGTATGGGGAGCTGGCGAGGTGTGAGGATCGATCTATAGGGTGATCATCCCGTCGAGCGCGGCGTAGTGGTCGCCCGAGGCGATCGCGCGCTCGCGCTTGGACCGGGCGGCGTGGCCGCCGTTCACACTCCGCAGAAAAAAATACCGAGAGTCTTCCGGCGTGGACGTGTTCGCGTCCAGCTGCCCGCCGATCAGCGTCGTGCGACCCGGATCCGGATTGACCCTGACGCGCGCCCTGACCCGCGGCGCGTTCCAGCACCAGCGTTGTCTTGGCGGGCACCGATTCCGCGAGCGCGTCGCGGGGAACGGTCGAGGCTGCCATGTCGAGCTGCGTCCACGTGAACGGAGCGGGCATAGACGTCCCGCCACGCGCCGCGATGATCGTAGCCTCCTGCGCGAAGCGCTCGCGCGCGAGCTACTCGTCGCAAAGCCCCTCGCGATCCGTCGCTTCGCGCTGCACGGTCTTCCAGAGCCGCTGCGACATATCGGCAGAGAGGCCGTACTTGGCGCCCTCGACGACGGGGTCGAACGCAACGCCGGGCTTGCGCCCAGGTTCCCGATCGTCGCCGCGGAACGACCGGTCCTTCATGGCGGACGACCCGCGCCGGGCCAACGCTCGTATGCGCCTCTCACGACGTCCTCGAGGCGGTCACGGACCACATAGCCACCTGCTTGCCTGCCGCCAACCCCATCACCATCGCGTCAACCTATAAGAGAGCCAAGTATCAGCGTCAAGGCCGCGACCGTCACATGCCCAGTTGCTGCAGAGTGAGACAGCGCATCACATTGCATCTATGACAACTGGCTTCGAACGTTCCACGTCACTTGGTGCCGTAGGGGGACGAAGCTCCGATCGGCAATGAGGAGGAGGCGGCGCCAGCCGGGGCTCGGGCCCGACGGCACCGACGGCACCGACGGCACCGGCGGCATCAGCGGCATCAGCGGCGTCGGCGGCATCGACGGCATCATCGGCATCGGCATCGGCGGCATCGACGGCATCGGCGGCATCGACGGCATCATCGGCATCATCGGCATCGGCAGCGGCGGCATCGGCGGCATCGGCGGCATCGGCGGCATCGGCGGCATCGGCGGCATCGGCGGCATCGGCGGCATCGGCGGCATCGGCGGCATCGGCGGCATCGGGGGCATCGGGGATGGCAGTAGCGGTCCGCCTTCGGTGCGTTGCGTGCGTTTCTAGCCGCCTCGTTGATGATCTTGCGGCAGCGGGGGCGGTCGATCGATCGAGCACGGCGCGCTTAAGCGCGGGTGGTGAGCGGTAACATCCGACATCCGTCTACGCGGGTACGAAGTCCTCGCGGTCGGTCATTGACAGGCACGGTGCCAACCACGATCGTGCCATCGATGGGTCGTGGGAGGCGATGCTCAAACGCCACGGTGTCGGTGCGGTGCTGCGTCCACGCCGAAGGCCGCTCGTCCAGCGTTCGACGTGGCAGCTACTGTCCCTGCGGTCCCGCGCGGCAGACATCACGCCGCTGCAAGCCGGCGGCGCTCACCTAAATCGCCATATTTGTAGCTACATGGACGATTTCCGACGATTTCACAACAACCTTGACCAGCACTGATCGAAAACACGTGCAATGGAGCTTATGAAGTATTCGAAGATCGTCGCTGCGGCCGTGGTCGCGATCGCGGCGGCGCACACCGGCGTGCAGGCTCAATCGTCGACGGCGCAGGCGGAGACCCTGTTTCGGCAGGGCAAGGACCTCATGAGCAAGGGCAAGATCTCCGAGGCGTGCGCCGCATTCGATGCGAGCCAGAAGCTCGATCCGACGATCGCCACGCTCCTCAACCAGGCGAGCTGCCGCGAGAAGAACGGCCAGCTCGCGACCGCCTGGGGGTTGTTCCTCGACGCCGAGCGGCAATCGCGCGCGGCGACCGACGCCTCTACCCGGCAGCTCCACCAGGTCGCGACCGACCACGCGGCCAAGCTCGAGCCGCGGCTGTCGACGCTGACGATCACGGTCCCCCCCGAGAACCGGGTCGGTGGCCTCGAGATCCTGCGCAACACCGAGCCGGTCGAGCCAGGTGCCTGGAACAAGGCGCTGCCGGTCGACGGCGGCACGTACAGCATCTCGGCGCACGCGCCGGGCAACGCGGAGTGGTCCAGCACCGTCACCGTTAGCCCCGATCACGATTCCAAGATGATCGAGATCCCCAAGCTCAAGGCGGCCGCGCTCCAACCGCGGCATGACGCGACGCCGGCCTCGACGACGACCACGGACAGCACGCCGACCGAGCGGCCGCGGTCCAAGGTGGTCCCGCTCGTCCTGGGCGGTGCGGCCATCGTGCTAGGCGGCGTGGCGGTCGGCTTCGAGCTGTCGGCCAACTCGACCTACGACAAGTCCAAGGCCGCGACCGACAACGACAGGCGGGAGTCGCTATGGCACTCCGCCAACAACAAGCGCAACGCAGCCATCGGATTCGGCGCGACGGGCGTCGTCTCCGCGGGCGTGGCGGTGTGGCTCTACCTGCGCAGCGGCGGCGACCACGAGACCACCTCGACCTCGACCCAGGCGAGCCGCCTGATCATCGAACCGATCCTCGGCGGCGACCGCGCCGGCCTCGTGGTGGGCGGTAGGTACTGACCCCATGACGAGCAGCGCGCGCCTCTCGATCCTGGTGATCTTGGTAGCCGCCTGCAATTTTCCACGGCCACCCGATCTACCCGAGGATGCAGCCCCGCGCGGTGACGCTTCATCGCGCGACGCGGCCCCGGGCGTCGATGCCCCGCCCGACGCTCCCGATCCCCCGGGCTCCGTCATTCGCGTCGCTCCCACGGGGGATGATGCCAACGACGGGATGACCCAGCCGGTCAAGACGCTGAAGCACGCGATCGGCCTCGCCGCCGCCAATGGCCAGATCACGAAGATCGTCCTTGCGAGCGGCCGGTACGCCACGGCGGGCGGTGAGACCTTCCCGTACACTGTGCCTGCGAATGTGGTCATCATCGGCCCCGCGGGCGGCGGTGCGATCCTCGCCGGCAGCCAAGCGGAGCCCGGGATGACCGTTGGTGCGGGGACGCTTCAGGACCTGGAGCTCGAGGATTTCACCGTAGCCATCACGGCGACAGGCTTGGCCAGCGTCAAGAACATTCATATTCGGACCAGCACGATCGCGTTGCGCGGCGAGACGACCGCCAAGCTGACGTTGAGCAACATTGACATTGCTGGTGAATCGGCGGCATGTCCTACCGGCATCGAGTTGAACGGCAATGCTGATATGGTCGTTACCGGTCTTTCTACGAGAGGTCTCGGTTCTCATGTTCTCGTGAAAGATCAGAGCAGCGCGACGATCACAGGAGCAACCGCGACGGGAGTCGTAACCTGCCAAGTGGTCATGTTCTCGATTGCCTCGAGCACGTTATTTGCTATGCGCGATAGCCTGATAGACACCGGTTATGTTGGCATGAGTATCCGCGCTGCTGCGACCGCAGCACCCACGCAAGCGACGCTAACAAACGTGACCATCCGCAATATGGATGGTGGCGCATTGGGAGGGGGTAACGCTGTAGTTCAGGTGACTGGGGGCGCATTGTCGTCCGGCCCTCGTGGCACAAGCTTTAGCATTATCGGTGGCGTCTGGTCTTTGTCCAATGTCGCTCTTCAAAATTCACAATCAGCGATCTATGTCCAACAGGCGACGTTGACGATGCGAGATTGCATGATTTCCGACAACAGTATCGGTATCGACTTGTCAGTAGGGGCAGTGGTGGACTTCGGGACCGCGTCCAGCCCGGGTGGAAACGTAATCAAGAACTCTCTTATGGGACTCGTTGTTGAAGGAGCGATCGGTCGATCAGGCATTGTGGACGCCGTCGGAAATACGTGGAAGCCTCTGCAAGGCGCTGGTACAGACGGAAAATATGCGGCGCATACCGTGTTCCACGGGCCTGTTGCTGAAGTCTCTGGGAATAACTTCGAACTGCAAGGTTCGGACGAGACGCTGAACTTGTGATACACTTGCATCGAAGAGCGCGGTGCGGCTTCCCCCCGCTTCTGTAGATGGTGGTCGTTGCAGTCCGGGTAAGCCGTCATCAAGGCGACGCTGGAGAGCCCGCGAGGCATGGGTTGGCGGCTCCCGCGGGCGCTGGTCCAGTGTGCGGACAGTGGGTGGCTGCCTGCCCTGAGATCGCCGCGTTGGTCGCGTGGTAAAGCCGGCACGCAAGCGAGTCACCATGAGACGTCGGGCTGTACAAGTTATTCTTGTTGGGGAAGCCAGCGCAGGCGGTCACACACGCGGCTTGGCTCGTGTACTGCCCATTTGCGCCACCATCACCGGTGACGCCGCACGCCTTGATCTCGAGCGTACAGAAGCTCGTGCAGGCGTCCCCACAGACACCGGGAGCGGCAGCGTTGGTGAGATCGCCGCCGGGTCCCGCCTGGGGGCAGTGAGTCGTCGGTTCCTGCATGGCAGGCACGCCGGCGTAGTAGTTGCGACATCCGAGCGTGTTGCCCGCAATGTCGGCGAACGCGCCCACAGCGAACGAGCCGCATGCAGCCATGCAGTGCGTTACGTCGGGGTACTGAGCGTTCGTCCCGGTGCAGTTTGCCTGGATGGTCGTGCAGTAGTCGCCACAGGACAGGGTCGCCGGGCCGTCGATCGGAGACACGGTTGCGTCGCTCGGTGCGCCCGCATCGATGACGGGCGTGCCGGCATCGTGGTCCGCCGCGGCGTCTGCCGACGTTGCGGCATCCTCGCGCTTGACGGCCTCGAGCGGGGGGTAGCCGCATCCCGCGGCCAAGACCGAGCAGAGCAGCAGCACCCGAACGCTCTTGACCATAGCATCGTGAACAATATCACGATCAAGCCCATGCCACCTAGCCGAACCATCCCGGAGCGTCGCTGGTGGGCCGCGTACGCTCCTCGCCCCGATGCAGGGACCGCATGGTGAACTTGGTCGGCTCCCATCGCCGTTCGCAACCCGCCATCGGGGCGGTCGGAGCCGATAGGCGTACGAGCGGGACTGCTTGGTGTCGGCAATGGTGCGCGGTCGCGAGTACGCCGGCAGTCCGGCAGATTCGGCAGCGCGGCTGAAGGCGCTGATTCGGACTGCCGCTGCGCATCACGTCAAGATTTCAAGTACTGATCAAGGCGTCGCTGTCGAACCCGCGAGGCATGGGTTGGTGGCTCCAGCCGGAGACGGACCCGTGTGCGGACAGTGGGTCACTGCGTTCCCCGAAATCGCCGCGTTCGTCGCGTGGTAGAGGCGGCACGCGAGCGAGTCCCCATGCGAAGCGGGGCTGTACAGTTTGTCTTTGTTGGGGAAACCAGCGCAAGAGGTCAGACAGGCCGCCTGGCTCGCGTACTGCCCATTGCCGCCCGCGTCACCCGTGACGCCGCACGCCTTGATCTCGAGCGTGCAGAAGCTTGTGCAGGCGTCGCCACACGTGCCAGCCGGAGCTACAACATTCGTCTTGTCGCCGCCTGGTCCTGCGTGAGGACAGTGCGTAGCCGGAGTGGTCGCCGAGGGAGTGCCGGCGTGGTAAATGCGGCACCCGAGCGTATTCTGGCCTCCCGTGTCGGTCAGCGCGCCCGGAGCGAATGATCCGCACGCCGCCATGCAGTGGGCGGAGTCGGCATATTGCACGTTGTCACCGGTGCAGTTCGCCAGGATCTCGGTGCAGTAGGTCGCGCAGTCGAGCGCGACCGCCGCCGCTGCGTCGACAGTTGTCTTATTGTCGTCGCTGCAGCCAACAAGGGCGAGAATAAAGATTAGTTTTCTCATGCGGCGGATGGTCGGAGAGGCAGCTTCGTTCTGCAACTATCTATTGGTATGATTTGCGTGAAACTAATTATCAGTCTTCAATTAGTTCGGCTGCTTACGCGAATGACCACAGCCATAGAGGCGCCGACCACGCGGTCTGGGTGAAGGGAATGTCACACCTGCCGCGAAGAGATGGCGGATCACGATGACTTGGCCCAAGCATATTGGTTATCTCGACTCGGAGCGTCACGCGCCGTGCGCAGGCGCCCATAGGCTCGACGGCAATACAGCGACTGTGGAGTTTTGCGACCAGGCTGCCGCTGCTCCGTCACGTGGCACCGGACGCGGACAAGTGGCGGCCCGGACTGTCGCTGCCTATCGGTGATCGCGAAGCATCGGGCCGAACGCAGCGAGTGCGGCGGCATGCAGGCGCGGGAGCGAGTCGATCAAGGCGACAGTGCGCGGTGGATCGAACCGCGGCGCAGCGGCTCGTGACCGGGCCGTGAGCGGCCGGTATCGATGCGGGCGGACCAGAGGCGTCGTGCGCCGTGGGTTCGCGGTAGGGTTGCTCCCATGCAGAGACCGCTTCTCCCCGAAAGTCGCGTTGATCCCGCGATCCGCGGTGCCATCGCGTCGAATCACCGCGACATCATCGACGAGGTCGAGGCCGCGATCGCCGCGCACACCGTGGTCGTCGTCGGCATGAAGCAGAACCCGTTCCCGCGGCGTGCCCGCAAGGCGCTGACCGCGGCCGGGATTGCGTTCCACTATCTGGAGTACGGCAGTTACCTCAATACGTGGCGACGGCGGACCGCGCTGAAGATCTGGAGTGGCTGGCCGACGTTTCCCATGATCTTCGTCAAGGGCGTGCTGGTCGGTGGCGCCACCGACGTGGAGGCGCTGCTCAAGTCCGGCGAGCTCGCGCGCCGGCTCGCCGACGCGGGCGGCAACGGCATGGGCAGCAGTAAACCCGCCGTGGCGACGCCCGCGAAGTAGGCCGATCGCGCCGTCATACCGGTCTGCGAGCTCAGGTCTGCGAGGCGGCGGCCAGTCGTCACGCCAACACGGGACGCCGAGCCACCCGCGGCGACGCGGAGCTCGATCCATCACACGGTCGACCAGCATACGCCCGGCGCCGCGACCGGCGATCGAGCTTGCGCGGTCGGTTGGCTGGTCCTGATCGACCCGCTCAGACGCTCTTGATCATCACGTCGGCGAGCGCGCGGCTGAACGCGGCCGGATCGGGGAGCTGCCCCGAGTCGGCCAGGTGGGCCTGGCCGAGCAGCAGCTCGGCGTACAGGGTGAGCCGTGGGTCCGCCTTGTTCTCGGCGAACAGCGCCTGGAGCTTGGGGATCAGCGGATGCGACGGGTTGAGCTCGAGGATCGGCTTGGCCTTGGGCGGCGCCTGGCCCAGCTGCTCGAGCATCTTCTGCATCCGCGGGGTGAGGTCGTGCTCGTCGGCGACCAGGCAGACCGGCGACGAGGTCAGCCGGCTCGACAGCCGGACCTCCTTGATCTCGTTCTGCAGGTGGACGCGGAAGTAGGTCAAGAGGTCGCTGTATTCCTTCTGTTTCTCGTCGAGCGCCTCGGCGGCCTTCTTGCGATCGTCCTCGGAGCCGAGCACGACCTCGCCGCGGCCGATCGACTTGAGCGGCTTGTCCTTGAACCGGGGGGCCTGCTCGAGCCACAGCTCGTCGATCGGATCGGAGAACAGCAGCACCTCGTACCCCTTCTCGGCGAACGCCTCGAGCAGCGGCGACTTGGCGATCGCGTCGCGCGACGCCCCGGCCAGGAAATAGATCGCGTCCTGGCCGTCCTTCATGCGGCCCACGTAGTCGTCGAGCGAGGTGAGCTGGCTGGCGTGGTGGGTCGAGGCCGCGATGACCAGCTCGAGGAGCTTGTCTTTGTCCTGGGCGTCGTAGGCGAGCAGGCCCTCTTTGAGCGCCGGGCCGAACGAGGCCCAGAACGTCAGATAGTCCTCGGGCTTGTCGCGCTTCATCTCGTCGAGCGTCGACAGCACCTTCTTGACCAGCTGCTTGCGGATGACCTGGATCTGGCGATCCTTCTGCAGGATCTCGCGCGACACGTTGAGCGACAGGTCGTGGGCGTCGACCACACCTTTGACGAACCGCAGGTGGGTCGGCATCAGCTCTTTGCATTCGTCCATGACGAACACGCGCTTGACGTAGAGCTGCACGCCGCGCTTCATCTCGGCGCTGTAGAGATCGAACGGCGCCTTGGTCGGGATGTAGAGCAGCGCGTAGGCCTCGATCGTGCCCTCCATCTTGATCGGGATGGTGCGCAGCGGATCGGTCCAGTCGTGCGACAGGTGGCGATAGAAGTCGCGGTACTCCTGCTCGGTGACCTCGGCCTTGGGCCGATCCCAGATCGCCTTCATCGAGTTGAGGGTCTCGTCCTCGAGGATCTTGGGGTCGGACGGCTTCTCGCCGTCGCGCCAGCGCTGCATCCGGATCGGATAGGTGACGAAGTCCGAGTAGCGCTTGACGATCTCCTTGACCACGTGCTCGGTGGTGTAGTCGCGCAGGCCGTGCTCGGTGTCCGCGGGCTTGAGGTGGAGCGTGATCGTCGTGCCCGCGTGATCGCGCTCGGCGTCGCCCAGCGTGTAGGCGCCGTCGCCGGTGGACTCCCAGTGGGTCGCGGTGTCGGTGCCGGCGCGCCGGCTGATCAGCGTGATCTTGTCGGCGACCATGAAGGCTGAGTAAAACCCGACGCCGAACTGACCGATCAGCTCGGGCCGCGCCTCCTTCTTGGCGTCCCCGAGCGCCGTGAGGAACTCGCGGGTCCCCGAGCGCGCGATCGTGCCGATGTTCTTGACCACCTCGTCGCGCGTCATCCCGATGCCGTTGTCGGAGATCGTGAGCGTGCGGTGGGCGGCGTCCGCGGCGATGCGGATGTGCAGGTCGGCGACCGACAGCTCGGTCTTGGTGAGCTGCTCGAACCGGAGCTTGTCGAGCGCGTCGGAGGCGTTCGAGACCAGCTCGCGCAGGAAGATGTCTTTGTCCGAGTACAGCGAATGGACCATCAGGTCCAGCAGCTGCTTCACTTCGGCTTGGAATTCATGGCGTTCGGTGGGCTGGGTCATGGCATGTGGAGAGCGTGAGAGGGCAGTGCGTCACGGCCGAAATCGGACCCAAGCTGGATCGAGCGGTGGCGGTCCGCAAGTGGACCACGGATCGGAATCGGCCACGGCGCGGCCGCCCGCGCGAAACCCGATGCGTGAAAAAATTCCCGATCGGGAATGCGGCACCGTATTCCCGCGGTCTTTGGGGGCGCATGGAAGCGATCGAGATAGATAAGTTATCCAAGAGTTACGGTCATATACGAGCGCTCTCGGAGGTCAGCTTCAAGATCGAGCCGGGGGAGGTGATCGGGCTCCTGGGCCCCAACGGCGCCGGTAAGACGACCTTAATGAAGATCCTCACCGGCTATCTCGAGCCGGATACCGGCGAGGTGCGCGTACATGGCATCGACGTCATCACCAACGCGCTCGCGGCGCAGCGCCGGATCGGCTACCTGCCCGAGAGCGCGCCCCTGTACAGCGAGATGCTGGTGCAGGAGTACCTGGAGATGATGGCGGCGATGCGCGGCGTTACGCCCAACCGCCGCCGCTCCCGGATGATCGAGGTGATCCGCGCGACCGGGTTGACCGAGCGCGTCGTCCAGCCGATCGGGACGCTATCGAAGGGGTTCCGCCAGCGCGTCGGGATCGCCCAGGCGATCATCCACGAGCCCGACATCTTGATCCTCGACGAGCCGACCACCGGCCTCGATCCGGCGCAGATCGTCGAGATCCGGGATCTGATCATCGGGCTCGCGAAGACCACGACGGTGTTGCTGTCGACCCACATCTTGTCCGAGGTCGAGGCGACCTGCGAGCGCGTGCTGGTGATCATGCAGGGCCAGCTGCGCGCCGATGCGCGGCTCGCCGAGCTGCGCAACGCCAACGCCGCGATGGTCGCGATCGAGACCGCCGCGACCGGCGTGGCCGACGTCCTGGCCAAGGTGTCGGGTGTGACCGCGGTCGAAGACGCCGGTCGTGCCGGCGACTTCACGCGCTGGCGGGTGACCTCGAACGCCGCAGACGATCTATGTCCGGCGCTGTTCGATGCGCTGCGCACGACGCGCTGGAAGCTCGGCGAGCTCCGGCCGGAGCCCAAGACGCTCGAGCGCGTGTTCCGCGATCTCGCCGCGGGCAGCACGCAACCAACTCCGGTGGGCTTCCTTGCGAGCGAGCGCGGTAACACGGCCGTCGGGGTATCCGTATGATGAAGACGATCATCAAGAAAGAGCTGCGCGGGTACTTCAACTCCGCGATCGCCGTGATCTTCCTGAGCGTGTTCCTCGCGTTCGTGCTGGGCATGTTCTTTGGATGGGAGAAGTTCTTCGCGCGCGGCCTGGCGGACCTGCGGCCGCTGTTCCAGTGGATGCCGGTCATGCTGATCGTGCTCGTGTCGGCGCTGTCGATGCGGATGTGGGCCGACGAGCGGAGCGCCGGGACCCTCGAGGTCTTGCTGACCTTGCCGGTGCCGCGCTGGCAGCTGGTGGTCGGCAAGTTCCTCGCCGGCATGGTGCTGATCGCGGTGGCGCTCGGGTTGACGCTCGAGCTGCCGATCACGGTCGCGAAGATGGGCAATCTGGATGTCGGGCCGGTGATCGGCGGCTACCTCGCGGCGCTGCTGCTGTCGGCGGCGTATCTCGCGATCGGCATGTGCGTCTCGGCTTCGACCGATAACCAGATCGTCGCGTTCATCGGGACCGCCGCGCTGTGCGGCGTCGCGTACCTGGTGGGGTACCTCGGCGATATCGGCCGGCTGTTCGGCACCGGCGTGCGGTTCGAGAGCGTGGCACGCGGGGTGCTCGACCTCCGCGATCTCGCGTACTACGGCGGCATCGTGTGTGTCGGGATCGCCGTCAACGTGGTCATGCTCCAGCGGCTGACGCGGAGCCACGGGCCGCGGGGGCGCCGCCGGCAGCTCGCGGCGCTGCTCGGGGTCGGGTTGGTGGTCGGCAACGCGATCGCGCTCGACCTGTGGCTCGCACCGGTCCGCCGGGCGCGCATCGATCTGACCCAGGGTGGCACCTACAGCCTGTCGCCATCGACCAGCAAGCTGCTCGCCGGGCTCGACGAGCGGCTGCTGATCCGCGGCTACTTCTCGGCGAAGACCCACCCCAAGCTCGCGCCGCTGGTCCCGCAGCTGCGCGACCTGCTCGAGGAGTACAAGATCGCCGGCGGCGCCAACGTCCGGGTCGAGCTCATCGATCCGTCGGATTCCGACGACGCCAAGCGCGAGGCGAAGGAGCGGTTCGGCATCGATCCGACGCCGCTGCGGTTCGCCACCCAGACCGAGAAGTCGGTGATCAACGCGTACTTTGCGATCGCGATCGAGTACGGCGATCACCACGCGGTGATCGGGCTCGACGAGCTGATCGCGGTCCGCGCGGTCGACGTCGGCGAGATCGAGATCTCGCTGAAGAATCCCGAGTACCAGCTGACCAAGACGATCAAGAAGACCGTCGCCGAGTTCTCGAGCATCGATGCGATGTTCGCCTCGGCCGCGGGCAAGGTGCAGCTGACCGCCTACATCACGCCCGGCACGCTGCCCGAGAACTGGAAGGACGCACCGGCGAAGCTGAAGAAGGCGGTGGACGAGCTGTCCAAGCAGGCCGGCGGCAAGCTCGCGTTCACGACCGTCGAGCCTGCCACCGATCAGGAGCGCCGCGACCTGTTCAACAAGTACGGCCTGCGGCCGTATCAGGATCTGCTGTCCGGCCAGGTCTACTACTTCTACCTGCTGCTCCAGGTCGGCGATCGGGTGGTGCGGGTCGCGCCACCGCAGACGCTCGGCGATGCCGAGCTCAAGACCGCGCTCACCGAGGGGCTCAAGCGCGCGGCGCCGGGCTTCACCCGCGTGGTCGGCCTGTGGTCGCCGCCGGCCGGGCCGGGGCGGCCCCAGATGCAGGGGATGCCACCGCAACAGCAGCGGCCGCCGCAGACCTTCGAGACCCTGCGGCGAGCGCTGTCGGGGAACTACGAGGTGCGTGACGTCGTGCTGACCGCGCCGGTGCCGCCCGACGTCGAGGCGCTGGTGCTGGCGGGGCCCTCGGGGCTCGACGCCGTCGCCGCCGAGGTCGTCGATCAGTTCATGATGCGCGGCGGCGCGCTGGTCGTGCTCGCCGGGCGCTACCGGATCGCGCCGGCGTCGGGGCTGTCGCTCGAGAAGGTCACGACCGGGCTCGAGACCGCGTTCCAGAAGTGGGGCATCACGGTCGCCGACGACATGGTGATGGACACCAAGAGCGACGCGTTCCCGATCCCGGAGGAGCGCGAGCTCGGCAACGGCATGCGCGTGCGCGAGCTCCATCAGCTGCCGTATCCGTTCTTCATCAAGATGGACCGCGATCAGATCTCGGACGCGAGCGTGATCACCAACGGGCTGGCCGGGTCGGTGATGCACTGGGCGTCGCCGGTCAAGGCCGAGGCCAAGGTGGGCGACGACACGCACCGCGTCGACGTGCTGCTCCGATCGTCGGACGCCTCGTGGTTGACGTCGTCGACCGCGGTCGAGCCGAACCTGCGCAGCTACCCCGAGCTCGGGTTCCCCGGCCCGGCCAAGGATCTGGCGGCCGACAAGAAAGGCAGCCAGATCATGGCGGTCGCGGTCGTCGGTGGCTTCGCGAGCAGCGTCGCCCCGGCGGCCAAGACGCCCCCGGCCCCCGGCGCTGCCAAGCCGGAGCCCGCGGTCCGGTTGATCGAGCACTCGACGCCCGACTCCCGGATCGTGGTGTTCGGTTCGTCGGCGTTCGTGTCCGACGACGTGCTGTCGCTCGCCCAGCAGCTCGAATCCGATCTCGCGACGTCGAACCTCGAGCTGGTTCACAATGCCGTCGACTGGTCGCTCGCCGATACCGATCTGCTCGCGATCCGGTCGCACAACGCGGCGAGCCGGGTGCTCACCATCGGTCCGGGCTCGGCCAGCTCGTGGCTGACCGCCAACATCGCGATCTCGCTCGTCGGGCTGGTGCTCGTGGTCGGGTTTGCCTGGCTGCGGCGGCGCGGCGTCCAGCCCATCATGACTGTAAAGGAGGCGTGAGATGCTCACGCGGTTTCACAAGGTACTGATCGCGCTGCTCGTTGTGCAGCTGGTGCTGGTCGTCATCGTCATGACGCGCGGCGATGACACGGGCTCGCTGAAGGAGCACCTGGTGCTGTCCGGGTTCGACGCGACCAAGGTCACGCGGATCCAGATCTTCGCCAGCGCGACCGCCAAGCCGGTCGATCTCGTCAAGCGCGACGCGGCGTGGGTGCTCGCGTCGGGCTTCGACTATCCGGTCGAAGCGACCAAGGTCACCGACCTGCTGTCGCCGATCGCCAAGATGAGCGCGGCGGCTCCGATCGCGACCCAGGCCGGCCGCCACAAGCAGCTCCACGTCGCCGACGCGGACTTCGAGCGCAAGCTGGTGATCACCAGCGAGGGCAAGGACCTGACGCTGTACATCGGAAGCCAGGCCGGTCCGCGCCGCATGGCGGTCCGGGTCGGCGGCACGGACAACGTGTTCGGCGTGACTGGGGTCTCGGCCGCGGGGGCGGGCGGCGAGGCGCGGCAGTGGGTCGATCCGGTGTACGCGAAGATCCCGAACGAGGAGATCGCCAAGATCACCGTGCAACGCGACGGCAAGACCGTGGAGCTCGTGCGCCCGGCAGCGCCGGAGGTGCCCGCCGGTGCCGGCAGCGGCAGCGCGGGCAGCGGAAGCAGCGCGGTGCCGCCGCCGCCATCACCCCCGCAGCACTGGAGCCCGACGATCGCGGGCGCGCCGATCGCGCTGGCGACCGGCGAGTCGCTCGACGACGCCGCGATCGATCGGCTGGTCGGCCAGGTCGCGACGATCGACCTGAGCTCGCCCGCCGATCCCAAGCGCGACGCGTCCAAGCCGACGGCGACGATCACCATCGATCGCAAGCCCGCGGGTTCGGCGACCCCGGCGCCGGTCATCATCGACGTGATCGCCGATGGTGAGTCGTACTGGGTGCACGACCGCGCCGTGCCGCGGGCGGTGCTCGTCGACAAGTCTCGGCTGGACGACGTGCTGAGCGTGGAGCGCGACAAGCTGGTCAAGAAGCCGGCGCCGCCTGCACCCAGCCCGGCCGCCGGCGCGGCGAAGCCAGGCCCCGCGCCAGGGACCGGCTCCGCGGCACGCCCGAGCTGAACGAGCAAACCGACCACAGACGCTCGCGCAACGCGATCAACCTTGTGCGGCCGAACGTATGCTGGTCGACCCTGGGCGCCGCCGAGTTCGCGAATCGGCGATCTGATCCGTACCAGGGCCTGACCGCGTGCGCGTTGCACGGAATGGTTGCGGGCGCGGGGCACAGGCTTCTCGAGAACACCACGTCGCGCGGCGTGGATCGGCTGCCTCTTGTGCGCACCGCCCGAGCTGGGATTGCTCAGCTCGCGAACAGGTCGTGCATCGTCACGCACTCGAGGCCGGCGGCGTGCACCGCCGCGACGACTCCCGGCAGCGCGTCGAGCGTCCACTGCTGGCCCTCGTGGAACAGCACGACATCTCCGGCCGTCGTGTGAGCGCAGTGCTCGACGACCTTCGCCGGATCGTGGGTCTCGTAGTCGTAGGAATCGACCGACCACATCGCTACCGTGTAGCCCGTCGTGACGAGGTTTATCAGCGAGCCAGCATCGAGTGAGCCATGCGGCGGCCGGACCCACGGGCGTCCGCTGAGCTGACCGCCGAGCGCGCTGTCGGTTCGCGAGCATTGATCGAGCAGCGCGCGCCGGCTGAGCTTGCTGAATCGCGTGTGGTCGAAGCCGTGCCCGGCGACCTGATGGCCGCGCCGGAGGTACTCGCGCACCAGATCCGGCCGGTCGGCGGCGCGCCCGCCGATCAAGAAGAACGTCGCCGGCACGCCCAGCTTGTCGAGCAGCGCGAGGTAGCGCTCGGTCATGTGATCCGGGCCGTCGTCGAACGTCAACGCGACGCGCCTGCCGTCAGGGGAGCCTCGCCGGAGGACGCCGGGGAATGCGTCGTAGACCGCGTTCTTCACGAAGGCGCGAACCGAGGCCGACACTCCCTTGTTCATACGGTCCATCGTACGATCGTACAAGGAGAGACGGCCATCGTGAGGCCGATCGCGGAGCGCCTCGCAGAGGATCCTTCTTCCATCATCATGTGCTGTGCGCGGAATGCACAAGCTGGGCCCGACGTGCGGCGCCCTCGGTGCTCCAGCGCTGGGTCGCCGCTCGTCACGCGGCGCAAGCGCGCACGTCACCGTGGGCGTGTGGCAGGTAAGCTCGCCGTGAGGTGTTGAACCGCTTGGGCGCCGACCGCCGGTGGTTGATGGGGACGGTGTCTCTCTGGTCTCGTGCCGGAGCCTGGTGATTCGCGCCGCGGCGACGGGGGGCTAAGGCGTTGATGGGGACGGTGTCTAGGTAGAAACGACAGCTTTCTCGGCCGGACTTCGACCGCGAATCCAAGGCCTTCGACACGCTCTGGGAGCAGTTGGCTACGTGGTCCGACCTCGGCGCTAGCTCAGTGCCCCACCTGTTTCATGCGTCGGGTACTTCTCTTCAACGAGAAGACCCGTGCCGAGAAGATCCAGAAGTCTTTTGTCTCGTTCCGGAGCGCGCCGATTCGCGGGGCACGGAGACGGCGCCGCGTGGCGCCGATCGCGAGGTGGATGGGGGACGGTGTCTCTTTTGTCTCGTTCCGGCCGAGCATTCGGTCCCGGAGCACAGAGCGCACCGATTCGCGGGCGTGACGGCGATGGCCGCGTGGGCGCCGACTGCATGTGCCCCCACGACCGGAAAGCATCACGCCGGCGTGAAATACGCTCGGTAGCGCTCGCGCAGCGCGCTCTTCAGAAACTTACCGGCCGACGTGCGCGGGATCATGTCGATCGCCTCGAACGCGTCGGGCAGCCAGAACTTGGGAAACTTCGCGGCGAGGTGCGCTCGGAGCTCGTCGGCCGAGGCGGTCGCACCCGGTTTGAGCACGTACACCGCGAGCGGGCGCTCGCTCCACTTCGGATGCGGCACTCCCACGACCGCGGCCTCGCGGATCGCTGGATGCCCCATCAGCGCGTTCTCGAGCTCCTGCGACGCGATCCACTCACCGCCGCTCTTGATCAGGTCCGCGATCCGGTCGGTGAGCTGCACGAAGCCGTGCTCGTCGACCCGCGCCACATCACCGGTGCGGAAGAAGCCATCCGCGGTCCAGCGCTCTGGCGTGGCGCCGCCCACGTACGACGCCGCGATCCACGGCCCGCGGCACATCACCTCGCCGCTGGTCTTGTCATCGCCTGGCACGTCGCCGGTTTCGTTGCGCACGCGAACATCGACCAGCGGCGGCGGCACACCTTGCTTGGCGCGTAGCCGGTAGCGGGTCGCTTCGTCGGCGTCGGCGAGGTGGGGTGGCACGCGCGACACCAGGCCGATCGGCGACATCTCGGTCATCCCCCAGGCGTGGAGCAGCGTCATGCCGAGGCGATCGAAGTCGCGGATCAGCTGCTCGGGCGCCGCCGAGCCGCCCACGATCATGCGCAGCCCCGGCATCAGCGTCCATCGCCCCGGCGCGGCGTCCAGCGCCTCGCGGATCCCGAGCCAGATCGTCGGCACCCCGGCGCCGCAGGTGACCCGCTCACCGGCGAGCAGATCGAGCAGGCTCGGCGGATCGAGGTGCGCGCCCGGAAACACCAGCTTGGCGCCCGACATCGCCGCCATGTACGGCAGGCCCCAGGCGTTGACGTGGAACATCGGCACGACCGGCATGATGGTATCGGCGCGCGCCAGGTCGAGGGCGTCGGGCAGCGAGGCCGAGAGCGTGTGGAGCACGGTCGATCGATGGCTGTACACCACGCCCTTGGGCTTGCCGGTGGTGCCGCTCGTGTAACACGTCGCGAGCCCGTCGGACTCGGCGAGCACCGGCAGCGCGACGTCGGTCGCGGCCTCGAGAAACCCTTCGTAGCCCTCGCGCCCGCTGGCGTTGCCGACGACGATCACCCGCTCGAACCGGCCGCCCGCCGCGATCACCTTGTCGAGCAAGGGCAGCAGCACGTCGTCCACGATCACGAATCGATCGCGCGCGTCGTTGGCGATGTACGCGATCTCGTCGGGGTGCAGCCGGAGGTTGAGCGTGTGGGTCACCGCGCCCGCGAGTGGAATCCCGAAGTAGGCCTCGAGGTGCTCGCTGTGGTTCCACATCAGCGTCGCGACGCAGTCGCCGCGCTGGATCCCCGCGCCGACCAGCGCCCGGGCGAGGCGGCGCGCGCGCCCCACCACCGTGCGATAGTTCGTGCGCGTCAGCTGCTTGTCAGGGCGGCGCGAGACGATCTCTCCGTCACCCATCCAGCGCTCGGCGCGATCGACGATCAGATCGATCGTCAGCGGGACGTCCATCATCGTGCTGGTCATTGGCATCGAAGATAGATCTGTTTGTCCACGCCGCAGTGCAGCAATCGATGCCATCCATCAAGCAATGATGGCGCGGCGCCGCAGATAGTTCACGAGGTCGATCCGCGTGACCAGTCCGAACAGCGATCCGTTGTCGACCACGATGCCGACCATGCCGTCGCCCAGCACGCGCACGAGCTCGGCGAGCGGTGCATCGGGCCGCAGGGTCTCGACCTTGGTCGTCATGATGTCGCGCACCGGCCGCTCGAACGCGCGATCGCTGGCGAGCGCGGCGACCAGCAGATCGGATTCGTCGACGATGCCGGTCAGCGCGCCGCGATCCATGACCGGGAGCTGGGAGACGTCGTGGAGGCGCATCCGGGCGTACGCCACACGCAGCGCGTCGTCGGGGCCCACGCCGATGAGCTGGGCGTCCAGCGCGCGCCGCGTCACGACGTCGCGCAGATCGCCGAATCCGGGGCGCTGGAGCAGCCCTTGATCGGCGAGCCACTCGTCGCGAAATGCCTTGGACAGGTACTTCGCGCCGCTGTCGGCGATGATCGACACCACCCGCGCCGGACCGGCGCGATGGCCGGCGCGGTCGCGGCAATAGCGCACCGCCGCGGCGATCAGCGTTCCGCTCGACGTCCCGGCGAGGATCCCGGCCTTGGCCAGCAGGGTGCGCACCGTGGCGAACGACTCGGCGTCATCGACGACATAGGCGGTCTTGACCCGCGACAGATCGCAGATCGGCGGCAGGAAGTCCTCGCCGATGCCCTCGACCAGCCACGACCCCGCGATCCCGACCGTGCCGGTCGCGACATAGCCGGCGAGCACCGACCCCTTGGGATCGGCAAGCACCATCTCGACGTCGGGCGCCGTCTTCGCGAAGTAGCGCGATAGCCCGGTCAGCGTGCCACCGGATCCGACGCCGCACACGATCGCGTCGAGCCGGCCGCCGGTCTGCGCCCAGATCTCGGGGCCGGTCGTGGTCTCGTGCGCGAGCGGGTTCGCCGGATTCTCGAACTGGTTGACGTAGAGCGCGCCGGACTCGCCGGCGATCCGCTGCGCCATGTCCTGGTAGTACGCGGGGTGGCCCTTGCCGACGTCGCTGCGCGTCCAGATCACCTGTGCGCCCAGCGCCTTCAGGTGGGTGACCTTCTCCTGGCTCATCTTGTCGGGGACGACCAGCGTCAGCTTGTAGCCGCGGAGCGCCGCGACCAGCGCCAGGCCCAGGCCGGTGTTGCCCGCGGTCGCCTCGATCAGGTGGCCCCCGGGCTGAAGCCGCCCGTCGCGCTCGGCGGCGCTGATCATCGACAGGCCGATCCGGTCCTTGATCGAGCCGCCCGGGTTGTGGCTCTCGAGCTTGACCCACAGCTCGCTGCCGGCGGTGTCGAAGCACGTGACCTGCACGAGCGGGGTGTTACCGATCAACTCGAGCATGCCGCGCGCGGCCGGAGCGGTCATGCGCTCACACTACCTCAGCAGTCGGTGGTCACGCATAGGCCGCCCGCGCAGATCCACCGTGCCACCAACCGGCGCGGCGCCGACGAGGTTCGCATCCACAGCGAGCCATCGTTGGGCGCGGCGATGGCGTCGCCGCGCGAGGCATCGTGCGGGCCACCCGCCGCTACTACTTCTTCGCGGCTTCCTGCTTGGCCTTGGCGGCCTTGGCGAGCAGCTCTTCGGTGATGTTGCTCGGGGTCTCGGCGTAGCGCGAGAACTCCATCGTGAACTCGGCCTTGCCCTGCGTCGAGCTGCGCAGCGGGGTCGAGTAGCCGAACATCTCGGCGAGCGGTACCTCGGCGTCGACCCGGCAGTTGCCGTCCTCTTCGGTCGAGCCGACGACGACGCCGCGGCGCTGCATGATCGTCGACAGGATGTTGCCGGAGTATTCCGCCGGGCCCTCGACCGACAGCTTCATGATCGGCTCGAGGATCTTGGGCTTGGCGCGCGGGAAGAAGTCGCGGAACGCACCGCGCGCGGCTTCCTGGAACGCGATGTCGCTCGAGTCGACCTGGTGCGACTGACCGTCGTCGATCGCGACGCGCAGGCCGACGACCGGCACGCCGAGCCGCGGGCTCTTCATGATCATCGACTTGAAGCCCTTCTCGCACGACGGGATGAACTCGCGCGGGATCGCGCCACCGCGGATCTCGTCGACGAATTCGAACTCGCCATCGAACGGTTCGGCATAGCCGGCGACGCGACCGTACTGGCCCGAGCCACCGGTCTGCTTCTTGTGCGTGTAGTTGAACTCGACCTTCTGGCTGATCGTCTCGCGGTACGCGACCTGCGGCGGCGACGTGATGACCTCGGCCTTGTACTCGCGCTTCATGCGCTCGATGTAGACCTCGAGGTGGAGCTCACCCATCCCGGCGATGATGGTCTCGGCCGACTCCGGGTCGACCCAGCACTTGAAGGTGGGGTCTTCCTTGGTGAACCGGTTCAGCGCCTTGGACATGTTGATCTCGGAGCCCGAGTCCTTGGCCTTGATGGCGACCGAGATCACCGTCGAGGGCACGAACATCGAGGTCATCGCGTAGTTCACCTTGCCGTCGGTGAACGTGTCGCCCGAGTT
>Ga0307509_10000837_pt1 | contig 52835 bp, 42 predicted proteins | sample 10_EM_MG_FD_202245 | JGI IMG/M metagenome (GOLD analysis project Ga0307509, IMG submission 202245) | Populus trichocarpa ectomycorrhiza microbial communities from riparian zone in the Pacific Northwest, United States - 10_EM | ecosystem: Host-associated > Plants > Roots > Unclassified | place... | reverse complement strand
TGCCTGATTGCTCAGACTACCTCATCCGACAATACCATTCACTTCTGCGACTTTCATCGCGAGAGCGTGGAGTATAGAATGTATTGCCTAACCATTGTCCGTAAAAACGTCCTGTTACTTAGTGACCGCTTTCGCGACCCTTGTCTTTAGTGCTCAGTAACATTATGCGACGTGGACCGATTTGGCTCGAACCACTTGCATAAGCCCGCCAAAGGTCTTCCCTCATATATCCTGCGAATGGGATCCGGTTGGACGGACGGCCGTGACGTATACGGGTTTACGAGGAGGGCTCCAATGACCATGTCTTTGGTGAGGGGACGCAAATACAGCGGCGTCTGCCGATGTAGCGCCGTCCCAACGCTGGTGTGGGAGGGGTGTGTTGGCTTGTCCTTTTGAACTCAGAATCCTAAGGTAGGGTAACTATAGGTCTTTATTCACTAATGGAAGGCTAAGCCTTCCGGTATGCCTAACAGGCAAACCCTCCGGCGCCCCCTCACCTGAGCCGCCACCATACACCGTCCCTTTCTGCCATCAGGCAGCCCTTCGTCCCCCGGCACCTCTCCGGTGTGCAGACCCACACTCTCACTTCCTAGCTCAAGCTGATACACGTCACTTATCAGACGTAAATTTCCTTTGTCAGGGGTTCATACATTTCTTTTGTTTACCTTTTCGGTTTTTGCCGATGTCGCTAAGGGTTCTCCTCTTCTCCTGCTTGTTTCTTTCCTTTCTACTTCATTCGCATGTACGTATATGTTCGTAGGATTTGGTTGGGCGATAGGCGAGATGTGCGGTTGGTCTCATACCAGAGGAACTTGGGGGTTTGGATGTTTCCTGGGGTGAGGAGGGTCAGTTTTGTTTTGGCCATATCGTTAAAGATGCATGTCATTTCTTGTACCGTAGAAACAATGAACATATAATTTAAAAAAAAAAAAAAAAAAAAAAAAAAAAGAAATCGACCTCTAAGTTCTACGATGACTTTGCCGGTAAAGGTAGGGTAACTTGGACTCCTCAGTACAGTAACTGGGGTCCATGGGCAAAATGACCAAATTCCCAAGGTAGGGTAACTTTGCCCTCTTTTGCCATTAACCGATCCGCAAGTGGTCTATTCGACAACAAAAGTCATCTCGGAGGTCCGTATAACATTCCCATAATTCTCTTGACCCTATGTGAATGTTCTCCCAAAAGGTTACCCTGCCTAATATAGTGCCCAAGGCTACTCGACAATTCTCTAGACTTCGCTCTAGGTTTATCAGCCATTTGTTTACAAGACCATAGCACCTCTGGTTACCACTCGGTATACCCTTTGGGCTAAGGTGGTAGTTATTGTAGCTACCTATCGTAGGGTCATTACAACTGGCCTTCCACAGCTCATATGTGGCCGTATTCATCAGATGCGTACAGGTCCTAGCCACCTTGCTGCACACATCTCCTGGAGGACCAGAGATTCCAGCACCCTTTGCCCCTTCTGTGAGGAAGACGATGAGTCCTTCCAACATGAGATTCTCCACTCCCCAGCTAAGGCCAAGCCGCGCCTCACCCCTCTCTCAAGTGTGGATGACATTGGCCCTGATGCTCCCCTCAGGCTCTCGGTTCCCCTCCTTAGAGGGTTGGCTGAGTATCTCTACGCTACTCGCACAGGCTTCCCTCCAGCCAAGTTGCGCATTAGAGCATGTCCCGCTATTCCTGAGTCGGGATTGGACTCAGATAGCGCTGAATCAGCTTAAAACTCCCTAGCTCGGCCCTGGCCTTGTAGCTATAGCTACTTTCAACTCCCCTGCTCGAGTGTTTCCTTAGGCTATTTTCTATATGTGTTATGCGTTTTCTTTGTTCCTAGTTGGGTGCTGCGGTGGGCATGTAGGGCGCTGAGGTTTTTTTACATTTGAATGTTTTTCTTATAAGGTATAAGGAGGATTTTACTTTACTTTCCTTTGTTAGTCATCGATGGCGATGTCTCAGGGTTCTGATGATCCCGGTTGGAGAGTTTTTGCACATCTTTTTGAATTTTGTTGATTCCTTTAATTTTTTGGAATTAAGGTTTTTTATATGCCATAGAGTGAGCTGCATCCAGGATTTTGTACCTGAATCAATAATCACATAATTCAAAAAAAGAAAAAGAAAAAAACGTACAAGTACTCCATCCTCCGTCTGCTCTGTATCCTCTGTCTCCTCTACACACCCGACGATTCAAATCTCAACACCACGAGATTATTACCACTTTTCCCTACTCCATCCCCCGCAATGGGTTCGCCCTAGTAGGTTGAGTGCATCTCCCCTCATCTTCTCCCACCCTTAGTCTTATCCATTTGGGCTTTCTTCTCCCTGGGTTCATGGATTTCGTCTTCTTTTGATCATGTTTCCTCTTCCCATGCAGCGCTTGCTTTGAGCCTCACTTAGCGCCTCCGCACAGTCAGCAACACTCTTCTCAACACCCATGTTACAGACGGCCGGGCACACAGTTCGCAGTAAGAGAAAACATTTCAACAGGCCATTGTCGATTTCTGTACTTACTTTATCTTTAAGAGGCTGCCTACTGAAGACTCCAACACCTTTCTGATAGTTTCTACAGCACATAGTTGGGTCAACCCCTCTTTCTTCTCCTCCTCCTACTGTCGGATCGGCTGGCACCCTAATGCTTTGCAACTTTCTTTTCTGGTACCCACAACTACCTGGCTGGTATCCATAACTACTTCTTCACCATTCGGCCTATGGGAACGGTCCATCACGGCTTGCCTCTGGGAGGATGGTATTGTACTATGTCCTTCTTCTTCTCGAGTGCTTTGCCAACATAGTAGGCGTGTTGTGCCCTCCCAGGATTTTCATTTTGCCGAGCCTGGCCACCCCAGCAGTGATTGTAAGGTAACCTCTCAAGTGGTTGCTGTGTTGTTTGCTTTTTGTTTTTCCTTTGTTCAGATGATCGTGCCATGGGTTTTCCTAACTCTTCCTGCTTATTCTTTGATTTGATTCCTTTCGTCTATCTTCCTAACTAGTCAAGGGTGTGTTGTTGGGGGCGAGATGTGCGGTTGGTTCCACATCAGAGAGACTTGGCGGGTTTGGCTTTTTCCCATAGGTAGTTGAAGGTTTTTTACATGCCACAGCACGAGCTGCAAGCAGGATTTTGAACCTTAAACAATAATCACAAGGAAAAAAAAAAATGAAAAAAATGAGTGTACAAGAACTCGCATGCAGCGTGAGCCATGCCTTAAACCAAACTATACCACTGGCGCCAGGGAAAAGCCATCATCCCATGTCACTCTTGTATGGAACCAACCGCACATCTCGCCTGAAGAATTCTAACCTGTCACAAATCGTGACTAAGCAAGGCAGATTTCACATGACTAATAGTTATTAGTCATAAGGTATGTTTCTATGACGAACAATTGTGAGTCATAATTATGTTTCACGCTATGTAGTCAGATTGACTCATAGTTCTCACATGACTCGCACTTGCGTATCATCGTTATGTTATGATTGGTTAATGTTTTTATAACTCACGATTGTGAGTCATAATGATGTAATGACTTTCGCGCGTGACTCGCATTATGAGTCACGAGTTTTACGCAGGTGACGCGTGTTGCGCACCTGACATGTTTTATGTTTTTGGTTGATTTATGGTATGTTGCGCAGTGACTCATAGGAGTCATCTGATGGATTTCGGGTATGACTCATTATGAGTCATGATCGTGTGACTCATGGATATGAGTCACCAGGGTCAGGGTTGTTGCGGGAAGAGGCCTATATAAAGGATCGCGACGGGCCGAAGATATAGGATCTTCACGCGACCATCTAAGTACTTTTCTACAATATAACTTTATCTTTATCTCCCGCTTGTATGCAAGCAACCTAGCTCTTTAGCGTAAGAGCAATCACGATACGAAGAAGTTCCCCCTACATCTCTCCCCAATAAGATATTGGCGTGAGACAAGAAGGCTATACGATAGTCTACCAACGAAGAAGAGATTATAAGTTAATCTCAGAAGTTTCCCCTACATCTCTCCCCAATAAGGTATTGGCGTGAGAACACGAAGACTATACGATAGTCTACCTACGAAGGAGAGACTATAAGTTAATCTCGGAAAGAAGAACACTCTCCCGGATATTCAAGAAAGACTAAAAGACTATAAGGATAGTCCAGTTCAAACACGTGAGTAATTCGTTACCTGTAGCATAAATAACCGTATCTGTGTAGGATTGTTACATAACCCCTCCTTCATGAAGACACAGAAAAGATCAGAAAATGATAGAAACGCAGGAAACAACACAAAAAGCCCTTACCATGGACTCCGGACCGTCAGAACATAAATCTAGCCTAAATGCTAGAAGGAAGGGATTACCAGTGAGAAAAGAGACCAGACAGAGGAAGAAAAACAACACTCCAAAGGGTGACCTGGCCTGGGTTACGTGCTGGCTTTTGATATTTCAACCATCACCCTAATACCCGGAAGTAACCTTTTCACGTATTAGTGTCAGGGTTGAAACATGCAACCAATTATAGCCCTTGGTTGACTTTACCCATACTAGAAGCTCTTATGCCGCAGGAGGATATGTTTATCTTTCTATTGTGTAACTCTCTTCATCATGCATACTATCAATAATATCTTAGCTGGAAGAGAGATAAAATTTTGGTGATGAGATTGGAGATAGCATCCAGTTAAGATTAATATACAAGAACTAATTGTGCCAAGGTTGCGGTATGTAGCCGCAACCCTGGATGTTGGCAGGCTCACAACCAGAGCACTCCTACAGAGTGCCTGACAGCTCTACGGAAGATTGTGGCTCAATGTGACTTTGTGGCTCACAATACTAAATTTGTGGCTCAAGGTGATTTTGTGACTGAATATAATCTGACAAATGTATTAAATATACTATTCTCCTCTACTTCTGTTTTTACAATCTTTCTGGATACCTAATGCTGGTAATTATTAGCTTAGATATTTTTTGAGCAACAAAGTTACATTAAGCTAAATCACTATGTTAAGCCACAAAGCTAGGTTCAGCCACAAAGCTTGGCTGAGCAACAAAGTGATGGTGAGCCACATATTTAGTATGGTGAGCCACAAAGTCATGTTGAGCCACAATCTTCAGTTCAGCTGTCAGGTACTCTGTAGGAGTGCCGAGGTTGTGGCCGCACGCCGCAACCTTGGCACGATTAGAGATAATAAATTCCATGATAATTGTAGTAAGTGATGAGAAGAAGGATCATGGCTGCGTTGTGTGGATATGAAGACAATTGTTGTTGATTAGGACCTTTACGAGTCTTAGGCGAAATCTACTCAGTGTTCCGAATGGGCCAGGTAGGCAAGGCCATAGTTAAGCCTGACCGGTTTTATGAAGATTCAGTAAGGCCCGCCTGTTTAAAATGTGAAGACCAAAGGCACAATCTATTCTATCTGGATAGTACTGCACAAGTGCAAGGGGGATTGCATGGCATGCTAAGTGAGGTGGTATAGAGCAGATTGATAGGAGTTCTCGTTCTGATTCTTCTAAGCGAGGTGGGCTGTAGCAACCATATTTATACAAATGTGCGCGCCCATATATGCAAGAGAAATATAGGGAAAACAATGTAAGAAACATAAGTACGAACATGTTTGACCCTGAAATCCGGCCAAATAAATCTCAAATAATGTGTGTGAATCCATGAGTGTGTGAGGAGATTATTAGAAATATCATGATCAAGAGTGGTGCATAAGAGATGCATAAACAACAGTAAATCCTGAATACCCGATAGGAAAAAACATGTTCAATCCCTAGAGATAACCCTGAAATAAACAATAAAACACCATAATATAGGTCTTAGCTGTAGTAATATAAGCAGTGGACAGGTGTGGCCGAAACATAAACTAAGTAAAGAAATACATGGTAGTGTCATGAAATATACTAGGAAATATACTGAAAATTTCAACACTGCCTATAGGCTGTATCCCATAGCCTGTCAAGACATTCAGTCCAGATTAGAATGTTGAACACTATCCCATTTGAGTAACTCAGAGTAAATCCATGTACACCCTCTCATTTCCACCATGGCTATACTGTACTGAGCAGTACCGATTTTGTGGTATGATGAGACCAACAGTACATCTCTTTGTACACAATACGTTTTCGTTATCATGATTACTCAAGTGGGCCCTTATTCCACCTTCTAATCTGGACTCGATGTCACAACAAGCTATGAGATAGGCCTAGTAACAAAGTACATTGCTTATAGCCTGCTCTTAGCAAGTGGCAATGCAGACTCAATCGTAAAAATTCGAAGTAAATGTCCTCATTTACCAAATAACTTTGGAAATGCAATAACAATCACGCTTCATGGGTAGAACGTACAAGAAAAAGTAGATCAATTAATTAGATTCATTGAAGAAAGCAATCTACTATTGTGGGCCAGCCTTGAGATACTATATTGGTAAGGTGACAACAGAACATTATAGGATACCAATATTATCAATATTAACTATAAAATTTTTTCAATTGCGAAACAACATCCAAATACAAGGAAGATTTCCCTTCATCAGCTTGGGGGTTTAATGTAATTATGACTGAAGAAATAAACCGGACCAAGGAATTGTAAGATCTGACTCTGGTAATCATCAAGAAATGCTTGAGATACATTTTACTTATCATTCGTTGTGTGATTCCTTAATAGCCGAAGGTAAAAACGAAAGGAATAAAAGATGAGGAACTTGAAACAGGTGCCAGAACCAAGATACCCTTAACGCGATCTGTTCTCAATGCTAATCACGGGGCCTATAGACGCCTATCATGCCAGATAGGTTATCCCAGACCAGCGGAATTCGGCCTAACAGGCATAGGCTGCTTTCGGAGCGGCCTGCCTTGGCCAGGCCTAGGGCCCATATGCCATCCTACCAACGGCCTGGCCCGTTCGGAACACTGAATATACTAATAGCGCTGTAAGCTACTTGTTTTATTCTCATATTCTGAGTGATTAACCGTGAAAAGCCTGCACGTTCGCAGATATCTGTAGGTTGCCTGGGCACCTGCGGGCTTTGGCGGCCGTTAATAATTTAAGCCGGACTGACCCAGGCTTTTCAAAACCACGGCCGGAGTGACCTGAATGCCTCCCCATGATCCGGACCATGGTTAGGACAGGCTGCTTGGGAACACTGATCTCCGTCCCCCGACCAGCGCTCCACATACTGGCTACAATTACCTTACACATACGCAATCCCTGTCATGACCCTCAGTGCTCTCCTCCACTGGCTCACCTCGCGATCAACATTCTTCGCGAGGATTGAGATATCTGACTCCCTGGGGAGGGGGTTTTCAGCAACCATAAGTACCGTGGGGTACTCTCGCATCGCCATCATTTTCGACCTCGCGCTAGGGGTTCTTGCTCTACTAACCGCCGCCGGAATGGGGCGTAAAAGATTTGTAGCCGAGATCACTACGGTTGGCTGTTGCTCTGAGGCCATTTCGGCTTCTTGTCATGCTTGGGGGGGCAGGCTCTGAGGGGATTGTAGGGGAAAAGGTGCGGTGGGGGGATGTGGAGATTGTACCATACATGCGGGTAAGGCATTTGACGTTTTCGAGTAAGGAGGGGGTCAGTAAGCCCGGGTTTGGAGAGGCTTATTCTGGAATCGGAAGGGAGAAAGAATGATCATTTATGAATAGGGATATAGAGTTTGTTTCCCTATACTAAGAAGTGGAAAGAATTGAGCTTGGGGCATTAGGGTTTTATATTTAGCGTAGGAAGCTTGAATGGTGGGGAGTGTTGATGATAATTGGTGGAACGATCTTGTACGCGTAATGATAGGGGAAGGATGTCACAGTGTGTAACTTTATTCTCTATTGAAGTCGCGAGATACTGTTCACCTTAAGTAGTGAAAACTCTACATTCATACGTTCATGCCCTAGAGCGTTCACTTTTCCACACTTCAGTGTTCCTCCATCTCATGTAGGCTTCCTATTGCTTGCACTCCTCTCTTCTCCTCATGCAGCGTTCTACTTCTGGTATCATTATATCATCAAGTATTGAATTATATATTCTTTGGCGAGGGATGTGGACTGGGTGTGTAAGAGGGTGGTTGATTTATGATGCGATTACATACAGCCCCAAGTCAGAAGTGTTCGTGAAACATGTCTCACCTTACTCAGCCACCTCGCCAAATTTCCACCATTACCCACCCCATGAAAGTTTGACGGCATAGCGGATGATAATCCTGGAGGCCAGGGAGAGCGATATAAGGATACTATTGTACTGGCATGGCCGAATTGCAGCTGGACCCCCCAGATATAATGTTTCCCTACCTTGCAAGCACTAGGTAAAGCGAGCAAAAGGGTATTGCTTAAGCGAGTTGGGTTGGAAGACGCAGTCAATCATAGTTAGTATTCTTCCTTTGCATTGCTTAATAGCAAGCAAGATCTGGTTATCATTCACTTATCGTTTCCTATTACCTCTTTAAACTAAACTCTATTCTCTCTCAGACAGCATGTTTTACTCATCAAGAGGTTGTATTGCAAAACCCCAATAGTGTATCAGGCATACCTCCTGCAGGCTTTGCCAGGTGTTTGGAATGTAGAAAGAGATTGTGCTCCGGTTAGTGTTCATTACGGGGCCGGGCGGGGTGGGTTTCATACTCGGGGGGCCCGGTATCACACAGGCCCGGTGAGGATATCATGTGGGTCCTCCCCCCGTCCAGGCCCGACCCTATTCTTTCCCTTCACAGGGCCCCATCTTCAGCCTGCAAAATTTTGACAGAAGGCTTGTCAGCCGCATTGGGAGGGTCGGGCCCTGGGCAGGTGACACGACGGCGAAAGCCTGAAAAAATGCCCACCCAGGGCCAATGAGCTGGGTGGGAGGGAATGGGGCCAGGGGCCAGTATTTTTTGTCACACCAGAGGCCATATAACAGAGACTAACTCGAGTAGTAGTAATCACTAAGGGTCAGATTGGAGCTAAGGTAAAACTGAGGCAACCATGTTAAAAGGAGAGTACAATGAAGGCAAATTAGCTACAGCTTAAACATAGTTAGCGGTTGCTGAACAGATTCAAGCCAATCCTCACAAACATCAATCTAACATCAACCTTTATCAGATTATATGGTAGTACCCTTGTGCAGAGGAATAGTTTGTAAGTTTTGTATATTTTACTAGTAGGCCGTGTTGGGCTAATATGGGGTAATGAAGCAAATTGATTATAAAGGCAGTGAAATAGCTATGGTGGCTACCCAATTCATCCACTTACCCCCTTCTAGCAAAGCATATAGGCATATGGGCTGTATGGTATCTCCATATAGCTTGTCCGGTCAATCAGGATTATCAACTACTCTGTGGTGGAATTTCAGTAGGATGGGAAACTATGGGATTTTGGGGAGGTAGCTGAGTAAGGTGAGACATGTTTCACGAACACTTCTGACTAGGGGCTGTAAGAAAAACGATTTAGTTACTTGGGGTGAAAATAAATGTCTGGAACCACTGCCGATGCTAGCCCAGCAACAACAGACAAACACCTGAATAAAGCCGCGAAACCTTTCTACTAAGCGTATGTGGTCCTCCCCTCCTACTTGGGAGTCTATCATTTCTTACAATCTTGGCTGTTTCTCTCTCATCTATTTAGTTTAGTTGGTAGCTGGCGGTTGCCGCATTCCAATTCCTGACAATCTTCCCCGCCTGCATTGTGTCATAAAATATCACTCGCTAGCTGTTGGCCAGTTGCAATGCGCTACTAGGGATCTATGGTGTCAAATGAGAATTCCACCCATGCAATTCATAGTATCTCACTTAACCTACCACTTTGTTTACCTGTAGTGAATGAATAACTCGCTTCCATGTTAGATTGATGTGCTTGGCTTTGTTATCACGGGAGTGTACTGAGGAATAGGGACATGAGGCAAACACAAGAGATAGGTGTGGGTGATCCATAGGTGGATCAGTATGTGGTATTATGTTTTAATTATACACCTGTGTTTACCATTAGTTTGATTTTAGAGAGTAGGAGCGATTAGAGCAGAGCGAGCGAAAGCAAATGAAGGAAGCATTATAGGCGGTAAACTTGTGTTCCATATCCTTCCTCCGAGTGCCTAAGTTCCAGGTCAGATCTCTTAGTCTATTGGCTTACTTCCGTGCGACCCTCACCTCCCGACGACGAACCTTTTGACATTCTAGATATTACCACTCAACAGTGTCCACTGAACCCAATCGTCCAGTCCGTCCGTCTTTGGCTATGGACGGGACGGACTGCGGACTGGGATGGATGCCCGGCACGGACGGCGGTTGTGGCGTCCGTCTTGATGGTTGCCCTGGACGGACTGTAGGGACGGCGGGTGTCTTAGACGGCGCAATACACTAACCGAAACGGGTTTCCCCCTATGGATGACGGCCGGGCCCTACAAATGACTACCGGAAGAACCCATCTTACTAATGACTGCGGGGCCCGGCTGTCCACCCCTAGGACGGCCGTCTTACTGAGATTCGGACGCTTTGCCCTGCCATTCTTACTCGCCCTGCCCGGGACGGTTGGGAACACTGACAGGGTCAAACACCTCTTCCGAGAGGTACTGTCCAAATGTCCCTTTCCACATAGAAGTTCTGGTGATAGTTAGCACGATCTCCTACCTAACTGCATATCCTCACGGGCCGGAAGTCAGCCAGGAATGAAGCAGTATCAAGTATACCTTAACTGAACGTGAGAAATTCATGCAATCAGGTGTAGGGCATATTCAAGACTGTCCAGTGGGAAATGAAAACCGTGCTTGGGAATTAAGCTCTAGAACTCAAGGCCGCCAAAAAAAGTGAGATCAGGGAATACTCCACGGGGGTCTCTCTCTTGGCTACTCAATAGCAGTAGGAAATTCATTTAAAATGGGGGGGCTAACTGTGAAGTGTAGGTTACCTTTGTATATACTACACTTGTTACAACAGCAAAACATGACTGGGACTAACTGCCCTCCCCCACCCCAGCTTCGCTCGTAGTTAGTAGAACCAACTGCAACCTCAGTATAGGTGTCATGAAAAAGAGAAGGGAAAAAGATTAATGAGATGCATTATTATTATACATATTTTATTAGGTATCATGGTGCAGGGGTGGTGGATAAGCATATTATCCCAATAAACTCTATTAAATCATCCTACTACCTACATCTCATACATTGCGCCTTCTGTTCCCCCCCAATGTGTATACATACATTATGAGCTCATACGTCCTAATGGAGGGGGATAGGGTCTAGAGATACCTGCTATCATGGTAGATATCTCTCTATGTTCTTCCTAAAATTATCATATTACTCTATTCCGCTGTCTTTTGATCTTTATTACTATTTCGATGGCAGAGGGGGTGTTTTCAATACGTTGTGTGGTGTAAAGGGTATGGGGTAGCTGTATTGTGGGGAACTAAGGGTGTATGAGGTAGGTGAGAAAGGTTTTCTGTTTCTGAGGGTTTTTGATTCATAACCCTTTTACCAACAATGGGCGTAGTAGAATACGAGGGTGTTGGCCATTGACGATTCCATCGAACCCCGTATTGAAGAGTGCAACCTTTTTTGCTTTTTGCTTTTTAGCCAAGACCAACGGTTGACCGAACGGTATCATACTAGCCTTGCCCTATCATAATACCCCACAGGGTATTAATTACGGAAATAGACTGGTGTCTCCGTAGCCGCATTACCATACCAAACCTGGAAGGGGGTAATTCCGCATTTGCGAGTTAAGGAGGGGGTTCGTAACTGGTGTCTGGCGAGTTTTGTGATGGGATGGAACTAGAGGTGAGTGATTGTTTATGATCACGGTTTGGGAGGGTTTCTAAGATCAGACGAGAAGTGGATAGAGTTTAGACCTTTTGAGAGCTATCTGATGGGAAAGAGTGGAAGCGAGTAGTTTCACAGGTTCAAAAGGACAGCGGTTACCGAAGAAAGCGAAAGACTTATATTGCTTGTTGAACAAGAAAAGGGTTAAGTAAGAAAAAGGAAGAAGAGACGAGACGGAGAGGAAGACGGAAGAGAGGCTAAGATTCAGAGGAGGGAAAGGGGGTGACGTAGGTCACGAGGTATCACTCGTAACTACAGCAACAGACAAGAAGAGAGCACGCCTGTGACTACAGTTTCCAACAAGACCACGGGAACTATAAATATTTAGCCTAAATTATTTGATGTGTGGAGATTCTTGTGTCATATTGTACGCTGTTTTAGTGAACAAGGTTGACGGGGCTAGTATGAGGGTTTGTGGATTAGTGGGGCAATTACACAAGAATAGCGATCTCCTTCTACGCTCGGTTACAGGATATCACTCACTCCCTTATTAGTGTTCGAAGGGTAATGCCCGGTAATTTACCGAACGATACGGTACAGTGCTTGAGTATGGTAAGCTTGCCAGGTGCAGTTTTCCGACTGTCATTAAGCTTCGGATGATAATCTTGGATCTAAGTGTGGTACTCATATGATCTCCAAGAATGCATGGCTTGCAGATATTTTGCCTTTTTCTTGAGGTTGAATTGGGTTTACTGAAAAATTAATTTATATAAAAGAAACCCTAAAGATATTTGAGACACTGAGGGGCTGAGTGAAATTGGCGGATTTGTAAAGAGTGTACCCCAACTTGGTACGAATGTTTTTTAAGCATACTAAATGTCAAATATTTGTCACACGAGGGAAGTTTCTGGGGCCAGAAGTTACCGTATACTACTTCAGCTTGACGCAAACACATAGGATGGAGGACAGGTTACATAACACCAGAATTTAAGGTGTCATGGCCATCTCCCTAAGTCCTTACCCTAGCTATTCTATGATATCGCTCTGCACAACCATTCGTCCATTTAGATTATTCCATGGTAACAGGCGTCCTCATTGTCAATTTACTGTCGCACCCCGATATAAGGAACGCCATGAGTTCAGGCGTTTTTATTCGTAATAGCGAGGTTTTCCGTATAAAGAGTTCCATTATAGCGGGGTGTAACCGTACTGCTTTTGATGTCTTATGGGGTGAAAGGCTTGTGACTCTGTACGATGTAGCTGGGGCAGCTGAGAAATTTTGGGTTGGCAGGTATACCGTACTTAATTTTCTCGGATTCATGCCACCCAGCCCTCCGTACTCCCGAGGAACAGCTCCCAAGTCCTGTATGTTTCATAGGAAGTACGTAAGGGCCGCAAACCTCGCTTGTGGAACATATCGAATACCGATAAGCAGCACGGCTTATTTATGCAATACTACGGGTACGACTAGTGCGAATCAGCATGCCTACTGCTTATCCCAGCTCGGAGACCGAAAAGAATTATGTGTAGAGGCACTCAGCCCCGGGGTTGAAAAATCGGTTTTGTAGGGGTTTCGGGTCAACAAACTCTGGTGTGTGTACATCCTTTTTCCATACAAAACTGGCGGATAAACCACGTAGAAACTTGGCACTCGGAAAACACTTTTTCAAACTAGGGGCCTGGATTTGCCTAATGCGATGTTTCATAAAATTGTTAACTGTTGGTCCTCCTCCGACACAAGTACAGTATCTGGCTTCATTCATACGTGTTGGGATGTGTGTGTGGTACGTTGTGTGAGATGTTCGTTAATGACTAAAGTTAGTGGTATAAGAGAGAAGACTACTTAAAGGAAACACCCGTGAAAAGCCCACTCCCACACAACCATTGATAGACCTAGCCCAAACACAGTAGGTAGGTCCTAAGCTAACCCATAGACATGACCCAAGTGGGTAGCCGTACCCCAACATATCGTAGACCTAAATAGAGCTAACAACACGGAGGTACACGGCCAAAGTTTCACAGCTGAGTGGCAGGTCATCCGTAAGTGAGCTAGATTTGGGTTCTTGCGACCTATTCCCAGGTGCGGCTTATTTATGGAATTCTGCACAGCACCTGTCCGACGGTAGTCTCCAGCAAGTACCGGTAGTTGACAGTTTCACCAGAGGCGCATTTCTCCAAGGGCGGCTATGGTCACGAAGTCTTGGCTCCTCCGGGACTACTCGGGTAGCACTTTACAAAACAGCTCTCCTCTTATTATGAAGCACACGAGAACAGCCCGTCAACTTCCTGACCCTCATCGGCCTATTTTCTGTGGAAAAAGTAACTGCAACACAGGTCCGGCAATCCATCGTGAATCTTTCTCATTTCCCAGTTTAGATCTACGCCCGTTGCTCTCGGTACTGTACGGTACAGCGTTTTGCTACTGAATCAATTAATAAGCAGTAAAGAGCGAGCCCTGCTCAAAAATTGGAGGGGAAACCGAAAGTGGGTACGGAGGGCAATTATGGCGAAGAGTAGATCTCCCAGTTAGCTTGTATGGGAAGGTTAGAGCTTCCATGCGTGGAGCGGCCCTCTCTGCTTAGCATTAGTTTTGTGCTCCCCCGGGGTGGGATTTTGTCTCATAGCATCGATGTAGTGACGGGGTGGGTGGGCAAATTTGTTACGAACCTCCAATTAGGATGGCTAAATTCACGGTATACACTCGTCACAGGGTTCGGATGCGAAGGAGGAGGTAGTATAATAATAGTGAAGAGGTGCTAGTTCTCGCAGGGGGTGGCCAGTTCTGTATTATCATAGGAGGTTGTTGGATTTAGCTTAGAGTCCCTTAGGATCTGGCCCTTCGTAGTTTGCCCTTATCTAGGAATATTTCCGCGGTTCATAATTGTGATGTGGTAAATCTTTTGTCTCTGCGGCTTTGACAAAGGGTGAACAAGGGAGTTCCTGGCTGATTAAGAACTAACTTCAATAAGGGATTTAGATTAGGACGCACTTCTACCCATCATGTATCTAAAACCCGTATCACAGTACTGTACCGCAAGATCTCAAATAATGGGATCCCGCGCTAAGACTTCCGAGATTCCGCCTCTTTGATAGGGGGGAGAGAGCATAGCAAAAGCTGGCTCTCCCACAGCGCGAGCGTAAGACGAAAAATGAATAAAGAGCTAAACCTTACCTACGAAAGCAACTCCAACAAACTAGCGTGAGGTATTATTCCAGTTCTTAAATTTACCTTAGAGGCTGGGCGAGGGCGTGAAAAAGAATTTTCCTTACAATGACACCGTTTCATAGGAGGGCTCACCTTTCGAGACACTTGCAGGATCTAGTCACTCAACCCTTCTGTTTTTGGCCACAATGGGGATAAAATGCCCAGCATGCTGTGTAGCCGTGCAGAAATTCCCGATGGGGACTGCCCAGGCCATGTGTCTACCAATCAAGGATAACCTTGTGCTTTCCAGTTATCTAAACAAAACTAAACAAGGCATACCGCGTGGCGCCTATCAGCAAGCACTTGTATTCTACTGCAGACACCAGGAAAAATGAACTTGGAGTTTGGTGATGGAAGTTTCAAATGACTTTAACTAGAGCACCCCCCCTCCGCAACCTCCATTGAGCCTCAGAACGATCTACCTCCCCCCAACAAAGCAAGACATTGGTATATCTACTTTCCGCAAATGTCGAATCTCAAAAGCATGTTACCGAAATGGGCTACTGCGCTATTAAGTGATAGATACACTAACAGAGGAGGAGGAGGAAGCAAATCCTCAGTAGATTCATTAACTCCAGATTCCGAATCGGCACGCGAACAGCCGAACTCCTTCTCATCTGTATGGAAGCCAGTTTGGTACACCGGTTGGCATACAGGTGTCTTAGCCTGCGCCACTTGCGTCGTTGCCGTTCTCTTAATAAATGTCGGTTTGACAATTTATGTTGCTACTAATCCGGAGTACAAGATGGAAAGAGGCACCTGGACTTTGTATTCGGGCAGTTGTGGCAAGAGCAGGGAGATCGGGATGTGGCTACATGTCGGGATAAATGCCCTTTCCACAATGCTATTATCCGGAAGTAATTATACGCAACAGTGTCTCGCAGCGCCGACTCGCAGCGAGATCGATTCTGCGCACGCGAGGAGACGATGGATGGACATTGGGGTCCCCAGTATTAGGAACCTGTTTAGGATAAAACCCGAGAGAGCCTTTTTGTGGGTTGCTATTGGAATTACGAGTATTCCGCTGCATTTGTTGTATGTTTATATTATCAAGGCCACTAAAGTCCAAACTAGCTGAAAAATGTCAGGTACAATTCTGCAGTTTATACCTCTTTAGCGGCGAATGACTTCCTGCGAGCCTTTGTGACCAAGAATCACTTTGAACCGGGAGCCTACTCAAACGCGACAGCGTTGTTCTCCCCTTATCGGTTCACCACGATCAACACCACAACTGGCAAGGAATACGGGGACATCGGGTATCAGACAGATTCGCATGATATCCAATTGTTCAATAGTATGCTAGAGGGAAACAATGGCAACACTCCGAGTTACAAAGACCTCACACCATTTGAATGCATGAACTTCTACAACACTGATTTGATGTCGAACTATAGAAACCTATTTGTAATCACAAACTATACTTCCAACGCAGAGCATAATAACACCATCCTGTTCATGGGAATGGTTAATCACCAGGCGTCCCTGCCGTATGAGTGGATGTGCTATACCACCCCGTTGGACTCAAGATGCAACCCTGACAACCTAATTTCTGAAGTGGCTAGTGGGCGTCCATGGCTGGTAAATCTTGGAACAAGGGGAGTGGGAGAGATAAGTGCATGCAAGAGTGAGAGGGTAGCGGAGGAGTGCAAGGTGGAGTTCTCGCTTGGAATCATGATTGCAGTTATTTGCTGCAATCTTGTTAAAGCTTGTTGTATGGTCATGACTGTCGTTAGATCCCGAGAGCCCACTCTTGTGACTTTGGGTGATGCTATCGACTCCTTTTTGAGAATCCCAGACCCGACCACGATGGGGGTATGCTTTGCCGATAGACAGCTCATTGAGAAGGAGTGGAGGCGTAGGTGGAGGACCGCACCGAGACAGTGGAATCAAAAGGGGGTGCAGAGGTGGTGGACTAGCGTTAGTAAGACTCGGTTGATAACTTGTAATTTTTTCTGCTCGGTAGCTATCATCATCACTGGTGTTTTACTCCGATCGGGTATACGCAAGGACAGGGAATTCATGGGCACGGACATTAAATCTCTGTAATCTCACCCTCCCTCTTAGAACACTCCCTTCTAACACAATACTAACAAGGTGAAAAAAAAGGTGGAAAAGAGGTTTCGGAAAAGTGAATAGTGTCTCCCTAGTCCAATTACACTTCCAAAACATAACTCAAGGAATCCTTTTGGCCAACCTTCCGCAAACCATCCTCTCATTCTTATATCTAACCTACAACTCCCTCTTCACCTGCATGCTCTCGGGACATGAATGGTCCCTCTTCAGTCACCACCACCGCACCCTCCGCGTCACATCCCCGCGCCCAGGCCAGCGCTCCACATACTGGTTACAAATCCCCTACACCTATGCCGTTCCTTTAATGACCCTCAGCGCCCTCCTTCACTGGCTCACCTCGCAGTCCATATTTCTGGCCAGAGTCGATATGTGGGACCCGTTCGGGAGGAAGCCTTCGGGGACGATAAATTCTGTGGGGTACTCCTGTATAGCCATCATTTTCACTCTCGCACTGGGGATTCTTGCCCTGTTTACTGCCGCTGGAATCGGATATAAACAATTCGCTGCTGAGATTACTGCCGTTGGCAGTTGCTCGGCAGCGATCTCGGCCGCGTGTCATTGTTGGGGTGCAGGCGCGGAGGAGATTATAGGGAAAAAGGTGCGGTGGGGGGATGTAGAGATTGCACCAGGTCTGAGGGTAAGGCATTTGACGTTTTCGAGTAAAGAGGGTGTTAGGAAGCCTGTGTTTGGAGAAACTTATGCTGGGATTGGGAGAGGGATGGGGAGAGGGATGGGGAGAGAGAAGGAATGATTGTTCATGATTAGGGTTGCAGAAATTTCCTTTCATTAGGCTGAGATGGAGAAAAAATGGAGTTTGGGGCATTGGGGCTACATATATTTTGGCTAAGACATCTGATAGGTGGGGAGCATTGAAATTAATTTCTTTTGCAAGAAGATAACTAAACTCCCGTCGGGGGGTATGTCGGTTCCGCAGGTATGTTGGGAACTCAGATACGCAGGAGAAGTATACATCAGTACTCAGTAGAAACTCGAATACCCAGGGTGAGGCCAAATCTTGATTCTAGTCCCTGCAGACACTGCGTATGTCTCTTCCCGACATACCTCCAGAATTGACACATCCCCCGACACGAGTTTAGGTTTGTATGAGGGGTGTGGGATTGTGGTGTGGCTGGACTGGGATAACGGGCAAGCTTTTTGGGGTGAAAATTACTTGTAATTTATTCTGCTCTGTAGCTATCATCATCACGGGTGTTTTACTTTGATCAGGTATAGGCATAGTGAGGGAATTCATGAGCACGGACATTAAATACTCTTAAGCTCGTCCTCCTCTTCTAACACTCCGTTCCAACACAATATTAACAAGGTGCCAAAAAGGGTCCTCAAGAGGTTTTGCCAAAGTAAACAGGGCCTCCCTAGCCGCATTCCCCATCCATAGCATAACCGAAACTGTCCTCCCAGCCAACATTCAGCAAACAATCCTCTCGTTCCTATGCCTAACCTATAACTCCCTCTTCACCCGCATGCTTTCGGGCCACGAATGGTCACTCTTCAGTCACCACCACAGTACCCTCGTCACATCCCCACGCACAGGCCAGCGCTCCACACACTGGTTACAAATCCCCTACACCTACGCCATTGCTCTAATGGCCTTCAGTGGCCTCCTTCACTGGCTGACCTCGCAGTCCATATTTCTAGCGAGAGTCGATATTTGGGACCCTTTCGGGAGGGAGGTTGCAAGGACGATAAATTCTGTGAGGTACTCCTGCATGGCCATAATTTTCAGAGTCTAGCACTGGGGATTCTTGCCCTATTAACTCCCGCTGGGATGGGATATGAACACACCGCTACGGAGATAACTTCCGTCAGCAGCTGCCCCGTAGCGATCTTAGCCGCGTGTCATGCTTGGGGGGCACTCACTTTCGGTGGAGCTTATAGGGAAAAAAGTGCGATGGGGGGGGTATAAGTTAGGGATTATTCCAAATCTTTATGTGAGGCATTTGGCCTTTGCGAGTGAGAAGGGGGTTAGTAGACCGGCATTTGGCCAGTTTTATGCTGGGATGGGGGTAGAGGGGAGTGATTGTTCATGATCATGGCTCCGGAGGGTTTCTTCCCCTAATATCAGACAAGAGGATATAGTTTAGAGCATGGGAGCTATAGATATTTAGCCTGTTTGGGGAGTATTGTGTTTCACGCTATTCTAGTGAGCAAAGTCGAGTAAGTTAGTATAAGGAGTTGTAGATCTGTCAAGCGATTACACAAGAATAGCTAGTTCTTTAATGATTTAGTCACAGAATATCACTCACTCCCCTGATAGTGTTCGAGCGGTAAGGTCGGGTACGGTAATTTATTGTCCCTTAGCAAAAGTAACTGAACATTTATCTCTGCAGCCTGCAGCGCTCCACCCCAAGCGTTGCAACCCCGCCCCCCACTCCAAACCCACTATACATTTATGATACCATAAGAAAAAAAATATCTTTAAACTAGATTGATAACACACAAGATGTTAATTAGGATTATATATTTATTTCCTTTTTTAAATATTTTTTGGTTGTAGTTTTGCAGGTCATTTGTTAAGTTAGGTGTAGACAAAGAAGCGCGAGTCGTTGCCTCGCCGTGTTCGGTAACTTTTTCTAAGGCACAATATTATACTATACGGTTCATCACTGTAAACCTACCAGGTATCGTTTGCCAACCGCCATCAAGCTTTGAATCATAATCTTGCATCTTAGTGCGGTAGTCATATGATCTCTTAAGAATGCATGGCTTAGAAGATATTTTGCCTTTTTCTTCAGGTTGATTTAGTTGCTGATGAATTTATACAAAAGAAACCTTAAGGAATTTTTTGAGAACTGAGGGCCTCTGTGAAATTGGAGGATTTATAAAGAGTGTACTGTACCCCAACTTTGTAAGAGCGTTTTTTACAGTAAGCATACTCCCGCTCAAAATAAGTTATGGTACTGTACTCTCCACAGGCCTGTGGGACTTGACAACCGGCACCCTCAACCAAAAATAACAAAACTACCGAGGAACCGCAACCTATCCCATAACCAAAATGATACGAATAGTGACACGAGTGATTGCAGGATGATGAAACTTACTATGGCCGGACCTAGTGTTTCACGCCCTTACCGGAACCACTCGGTGTTTGGAAAACTCTGATTTTCGTTTGACTAGTATAGCGGAAACGTGAGATGTTGGATACCAAACAGACAAGCATTAGCTAGCAACTATGACACTGGATTAGTATCGGGATTGTGCGAAACGCGAGACAGTGGAGGATTTCCTAGTTTTCCTTTGCGTCTTTCCTTTTTCTGTCTCTAGTTTTTGCCGACAATGTCTCTATAAGAGACCATTACCGCGGACTATAGAGACCAAAACCGCCACTACGCGAAAATCTTAAAACTTAAAAATCAAAAAATGTAAAAAGTCCCCCAACAATCAGAATTTCATAATAAGTTAACTTATTATAATTATCACTATTGGTCTCATTGGGTATTAAGCAATGCCAACACAAACCCCAATCAAAAAAGGAGAAATTGAAAAAAACTTAAAAATGTAGGAGGAAACAGGTGAGGCAAAGCAAGAATTTTGAGGAACCAAGCATGCAATGAATATTAAAATATACCCCATAAGAAAGAACATAGAAAAACCATGAATTCCATAGTAATGTCAAGATGAAATTCAAGAATTCAAGTTCTCACTAGCGCCTTCAACTTGTGAGGCTTTACCTCAAGGAGCAGAACGAAAGCAGCCCCTTAAACTTATTATCCATCACCATTACTGGTGCTTTGGCATGTGATTGATAGCATGAACTTGGTGTATCAGGAACAATGGTTCCATCCCTGGAATTTAACATCTCTCCCATAAGGGGCAAACAAGAATAATCAGGAGGCTGTATTAAACATCAACGGCAGCGATACGATTGTATAAGTGACTGGTGGTGAAACAAAATGAATACCAAGCAAATCACAATGAAAACGATCGCACAGTAAAGTAGTGTTCGCAACCGTCTAGGGCCTCGGTAGGGCCCCACGGGGGACTGCCAAGAGCCTCAGACGAGACGGGACTGCACAAGGCAGTGCGTCCTCGCCCGTCAACCTGCAGGACGGCCGTCATTGTGAAGGACGATGAGCCCCACCATGTGAGACAATTTCTGGTAGGGGACGGCAGGTGCCTTTGTACGACGGTCGGGGGTGGTGGTGGGAGATGGTGGGAAACAACGGAAAACAGTTGGAGACGGCGGGGGACTGGAGATGACGACGGAGGATGACGGAGAAAGACACAATGTTGTCCGTCCTTGACCTTCGCTCTTACCTTTCGGGCAAGTTCAGAAAAGGAAGGGACGAGACGACACAATGTAGTCTGTCCTCGTCCTGCATTCTTACTCGTGGGGCATTTTGAGAAAAAAAAGGGACGGGACGACAAAATGTCGTCTGTCCTGGCACTGGCCCAAGACTGACGGACTGCCCCATTACGAACACTGCACTGAGGTGCAGGGAAAATCTTTTCACTAACAACTACAGGCTCTCGCTCAACAACTCCACGATTCTCTCTATCTTGGTCTACTAACTAACTAACCGGCGCAGACAGGAGTATATATCAACAAGACCCTATGCTCCTCATGAGCTACCGTGCTGTTCCCTGTCAGTCTCCCTTTTCATCATGTACACACCTGGCTAACAAAAGGAAAACAAACACCTTTCTGCCTCTGGGCTTCCAGCCCTTTTCCACTGACCTTACACTACTTCCGCTGTTCTCCCAGCTTTCATAAAAGCTGCACAATCCCAAAACTATTCTGCATTCCTGCATTCGCAATGCTTTCCCAAACGTACAAACAAAAACACCTGAAGCCGAACCACATACCAAAAGCCAAAGCGAATGCCCGAAGCCGGAGCCATATGCCAGGATTTTCAGCGGATTTCCGAAGTCAAACAAGCGTACCCCCAGAAGCTAACCAAACAACAAAGGAAGTATCAAGAGAGTATGGCGCGCACCACCATTTTCAACAAGGTGGAACATGAAGTCAGAGGTGGGAGTGAAGTAAAGAAGTCAGAGTGAAGAGAAGGGAAGAGAAAAAGAAGAGTTGAGAATGGAAGGAAGGAAGTGGAGGAAGTGGAGGAAGCGAAGGAAATGGAAGAAGAGATCATCTGAACCTATATGGGAAAGAATGGGTGTGGCAAATGTTATTGTGAAGATGGAGAGGTTGAGAAAGGAAGACATTGGAATGTACAAGTTTTTCTTGGCTATGTATGTAAGATGGCTTGTTTCCCTCTTGAGTTTCAGGAAAGAAACAAGACCAAGACATCCTCCCCTGCTACCAAGCTCCTAGTTGCGCATATTTTATATAAATTTACTTTAAAACTTTCCGTTCTGGAGGTGGGTTAAATGGGGAATAGCCTCATTCTAGATTCTCCATTTTTCTGTCTTGTAAGTATACTTTCTTTCTATTTTGAACTTCCTATATAGCTTAGGGCGCAAACTTGTATTCTGCATTCTTAGTTTTGTTATGGAGTGGGGCAGGGAGGGGCCGGGTAGTCGCCGGGACCCGCCCTTAGGCGGGTCTAGGGCGAATATTTCCGGGATAATTACCGCCCCACCCCCGTCCGGGGACAGACCTGTTGATTCCCAAGATGGGGCCCCGTTTCTCCCTCCAATGCTCAACTGGGGCCGGTCTGGGCGGGCCACCTGGGCCGGAGTAGGGGTGGGGAATGTGAAGAAAAAAACGCCCCGCCTTGGGCCAGTGAGCGGGGCGGTGAATGGGGCTATCGCCCCGTAACGAATACTATGCACTCTTGCTTCATTGAGGATTTTTCTTCTTCGTTATACATATATTTTCTTTTAAACTTCTTTCCTTGTTCCTTTTCTTGTATACTATTTGTTTGTATCCAGTGATATCTATGACAATGTTTAAGGCTATTCCTTACTAAATTCTAGTCGTTGAGGGACTTTGTACATTTTTTGATTTTTATGTTTTAAGATTTTCGCGTAGTGGCGGTTTTGGTCGCTATAGTCCGCCGCAGACCATCTTGTTCTGGTTTCTTTTCCAATATCGCTCTCTATCCGTCATCATTCGTTTTTGTCTCTTTTCCTCCGTCTTTAAGTACAATTCAAGTCTTTTTTCGCTTGCCTTGTTGCCCTCATATTTGAGTGAATATATCCATCGTCCGAGTACGCCCACCGATATTTTAAGACAGGAAACAAATGAAGGAGGCGAGAATAGGGCAACTAGAGTTGCAGCATTAGAGCATGAAGCTATTCTGGATGAGAGATAGTGTTGTGTTGGGAGGATGTTATTCAACAACAGGCTGGAAGCTCGCAGTGGATTGCACTTCTGGTTTGTCGGACGACAAAGAACTTTTATTGTATGAACAAGAATATAGAAAGAAGGTGTAACTAAACAAAAAGATGATGATGAAAAGATGCGACAACAATTTGGCAGCTGAGTAGGGAGATGGAACGAATGTGTGATAATGAACGAGATAGATAACAAAATGAACAAGCGGAAGAACCAATGACCTTATATCCTCCTCAAGAGAAAGCCCACTTCTGCAGCATGCTTCCAGCGCATGCTAAATCTCACATGAGATTTGTCCGCCCAAGTACCGTATCTCCGGTTATTCTGCATAAGTTCCGAGGTGAGAACCGAATGCCCGAGGTCGTTCTTCTGCAATTGACCGAGGGTATGGTGGTTTTTCGGCATCTGAGATATTCGTGTTCTGTTGTAGGTGAACCAGTGTTTCGTGTTGTCGCATTAGATATGCAGGGTTGGTGTTTGAACAAGTATGAACCTAATGGTAGCGAAACGGTTCATAAGGAATAGTGTGTCGCGGGTGGAGGTGGTGGTGTTCCGTGTTCGTGGTGGATGGGAAAATGTGTATGTCATGAGCAGCCCAAAATATTCCAACAGATGTTGGATGTCCGTTACGACAGATCAAAGGGTACATCATAACTTATTTTGCGCGGGAGTACCAAATGCCAAATATTTGTCACACTGAAGGTGGCTTCGAAGGCTAGACTTTACCTTATAAATTACTAGTTCAGCTTGGCCCAAACACATAGGATGGAGGACAGGAATACTTAATCTCATAATTTAAGGTGCCGTAGCCACCTCCCCAAGTGCTTCCCATAGCTATTCTACCTCGCTGCCCAACCATCCGTCCATTTAGATGATTCCATGGTAACAGGGGTCCTCATTGTCAATTTAGTGTATTTGATGTCATATAGGGTGAAAAGGTTATGACTCTGTAAGGAGTAGCTGGGGTAGATGATAAATTATTGGTTGGCAAGTATAATAAATTTTCTCAGATTCATGCAATTACTCACTATGAATGATGCCAAATACTTGAGTCGGAGAGAACCAACAGTTAACCATTTCGTGAAACATCGCATTAGGCACATCAAACTCTAGGTTCAAAAAAGCACTTTCCAAGTACCACCTTTCTAGTTTATCCGCCAGTTTGTTGTTTGAGAAAAGGCTTTATACACACCAAAGCTTTTCGAACAGAAAAACCTACATAACCAATTTTTCAATCTCCGGCCTGAGTGCCTCTACACAGAATCTTTTTTGGACTTCGATCTAGGATAAATAGCATGCATGCTGATTCGCACTAGTCTTGCCTGTAGTATTGCATAAATAAGCCGTGCTGCTTATCGGTATTCAATAACTGAGTTGTATCATAGATCATCCTTAAGTGAGCTAGATTTGGGTTCTTGCGACCTATTCCCAGGTGCGGCTTATTGAAGGAATTCTGCACAGCACCTGTCCGACGGTAGTCTCCCGCAAGTACCGGTAGTTGACAGTTTCGCCAGAGCCGCATTTCTCCAAGGGCGGCTATGGTCACGAAGTCTTGGCTCCTCCGGGACTACTCGGGTAGCACTTTACAAAACAGCTCTCTTCTTTTTCATGAAGCACACGAGAACAGCCCATCAACTTCCTAACCCTCATCGGCCTATTTTCTGTTGAAAAATAACTGCAACACAGGTCCGGCAAACCATCGTGAATCTTTCTCATTCGCCAGCTTAGATCTACGCCCGTTGCTGTCGGTACTGTACAGCGTTTTGCTACTGAATCGATTAATACGCAGTGAAGACCGAGCCCTACTCAAAAATTGGAGGGGAAGCGGAAAGTGAGTACGGAGAGCAATTAAGGCGAAGAGTGGACCTCCCACTTAGCTTGTATCGGGAGGTTAGAGCTTCCATGCGTGGAATGCGTGGAGCGGCCATCTCTGCTCAGCATTAGTTTTGTGCTCCCACGGGGTCGGTTTTTGTCTCATAGCATCGACGTAGTGACGGGGTGGGTGGGCAAATTTGCTACGAACCTCCAATTAGGATGGCTAAATTCACGGTATACACTCGTCACAGGGTTCGGGTGCGAAGGAGGGGGGAGTATAATAATAGTGAAGAGGTGCTAGTTCTCTCAGGGGATGGCCAGTTCTGTATTAGGAGGTTGTTGGGTTTAGCTTGGGGTCCCGTTTGCTTAGGATCTGGACCTTCGCAGTGTGCCCTTACCTAGGAATATTTCTGTGGTTCATAATTGTGGGGTAGTCAAACCCTTGTCTCTGCGGCTTTGACAAAGGGTAAGCAAGGAGCTTCCTGGTTGATTAGGAAGTAAATTTAACTTCGACAAGAAAAAGGGATTTAGAATAAGCCGTACCCCCACCCATCATGCATCTGAACCCCTCTCTCAGTGCCACAAGATCTCAAATAATTGGATCCCGCACACTAAGACTCACAAAATTCCGCTTCTTTGACAGGGGAGAGAGCACAGCGAAAGCTGGCCCCCAGAGCGCGAGTCTAGGGCAAAAAAAAGAATAAAGGCCCAGACCTTATCTACAAAAGCAACTCCAACGAACTAGGGTGAGGTCCAATTATTCGAGTTCTTCCCGTATAGGCTGGGCGAGGGCGTGAAAGAAATTCCTTACAAATGACACAGTCTCATAGGAGGGCTCCTCTTTAGCGACACTGGCAGGATCTAGTCACTCAGCCCTTCTGTTTTTGGCCACAATAAGGAAAGAAGGGCCATGCTGTGTAGCCGTCAGAAAATTCCCGATCGGGACTGCCCAGGCCCAGGGCCTACCAATCAAGGATAACCTTGTGCCTTCCATTTATTTAAACAAAACTAAGCAAGGCACACCGCGTAGCACCTATAAGCAAGGATTTCCATTCTACTTCCGACACCTGGAAAAATGAGCATGGGGTTTGGTGATGGAAGTTTCAAATGACCTTGACCAGAGCCCCCCCCCCCCTTCGCAACATCCATTTAGCCTCAGAACAATCCACCTCCCCCCAACAAAGCAAGACATTGGTATATCTACTTCCTGCAAATGTCGAATTTCAAAAAGAAGTTACCGAAATGGGCTACTACGTTACTAAGCGATAGATACACTAACAGAGGAGGAGGACGAGGAGGAAGCAAATCCTCAGTAGATTCATTAACTCCAGATTCCGAATCGGCACGCGAACAGCCGAACCCCTTCTCATCTGTATGGAAGCCAGTTTGGTACACCGGTTGGCATACAGGCGTATTAGGTTGCGCCACTTGCGCGGTGGTCGTTCTCTTAATAAATGTCGGTTTAACAATTTACGCTGCCACCAATGCGGAGTACACGATGGAAGGGGGCACCGTGACGTTCTATTCGGGAAGTTGTGACAAGAGCAGGGAGATCGGGATATGGCTGCACCTGGGGATAAATTCTCTTTCTACATTGCTATTATCCGGAAGCAATTATACGCAGCAGTGTCTCGCAGCCCCAACTCGCAGTGAGATTGATGCTGCACATGCGAGGAGACGGTGGATGGACATCGGGGTTCCAAGTATTAGGAATCTGTTCAGGATTAAGGCAGAGAGGACGTTTTTGTGGATTGTTATTGGACTTGCTAGTGTTCCGTTGCATTTGCTGTATGTTTCTATTTTAATGCCCACTGTGGCACTAGCTAATTGGACGATTTCAGGTACAATTCTGCAGTTTATACTTCTTTAGCGGGGAATGAGTTCTTTGTAACTCTTGTGACAAAAAACCATTTTGAACCCGGAGCCTACTCGAACTTAACAGGGGTGTTCTCAGTGTCTGATTGGATGTCGCCCAACGCCACGAAGGGGAGGGAATACGTGGACATCGGGGACCAGATAGATTCGCATGATATCCAACTGTTCAATAGTATGCTAGAGGGATACAATGCCAGCACTCCGAATTACGAAGACTTGACACCCTCTGAATGCATAAATATCTATGAAAGGGCCTTCGTGTCAAACCATAGAAACCTATTCTTGATCAGCAAAAATACTTCCGACGCTACGCACAATAACACCCTCCTACATATTTGGCGGATTTATAACGAATATGTCACACCAAGCAAATGGCAGTGTCTATATGTTTCACAGAGACCAGGCCAATGCGACACCAATGAGTCTGCCTCAAACTTGGCGACTGGGGTTCCGTGGATACTAACTCTCCCAGGAGGGGGGGAGGCAGAGATAAGCGGATGCAAGAGTGAGATTACAAAGGAGAAGTGCAAGGTACAGTTCTCGCTAGGGATAATGATGGTCGTTATCGCCTGCAATCTTGTCAAAGCATGCGGTATGATCACCACTGTTGTTCGATCTCGGGAGCCCACTCTAGTTACCTTGGGCGATGCCATCGACTCCTTTTTGAGAATCCCAGACCCGGCTACAATGGGGATATGCTTTGCCGATCGACGGTTCATTGAGAAGGAGTGGAGGCATCGGTGGAGGACAGGGCCGAGGAAGTGGAAGCAAAAAAAGGTGCAAAGGTGGTGGACTAGCGTTAGTAAGACGAGATGGATAACTTGTAATTTCTTCATCGCGATGGCTATCACCGTCTATACAGTGTTACTCCGATCGGGTATCCGAAATGACTCGCTCCTGTTGAAAACGGACATTAAATCGATGTAAGTGTACATACCCTCTTCTGATACTCCATTAAGCACAATCTTAATGAGGTGAAAAAAAGGTGGGCCAGAGGTTTTGGCAAAGTAAATAGTATCTCTGTAATGGCAATACCCTTCCGAAACATTACCGAAGCAATCCTCCTAGCTAACCTCCCACAAACCATCCTCTCATTCCTCTACCTAACCTACAACTCCCTCTTCACCTGCATGCTCTTGGGCCACGAGTGGTCACTCTTCAGCCATCACTACCGCACCCTCCGCGTCACATCCCCGCGCCCAGGCCAGCGCTCCACATACTGGCTCCAAATGCCCTACACCTACGCAATTCCTCTCATGACCCTCAGCGGCCTCCTTCACTGGCTCACCTCGCAGTCCCTTTTTCTTGCCAGAGTCGATATGTGGGACCCGTTCGGGGGGAAGCCTTCCTGGACGATAAATTCCGTGGGGTACTCCTGCATAGCCATCATTTTTACTCTCGCACTGGGGATTCTTGCCCTGTTAATTGCCGCTGGGATGGGGTATAAACAATTCGCTGCAGAGATTACTACGGTCGGAAGTTGCTCCGCAGCGATCTCGGCAGCGTGTCATGTTTGGGGAGCAGGCTCGGAGGAGATTATAGGAAAGAAGGTCCGCTGGGGAGATGTAGAGATTGCACCAGGCCTGAGGGTGAGGCATTTGACGCTTTCGAGTAAGGAGGGTGTTAGGAAGCCTGTGTTTGGAGAAACTTATGCTGGGATTGGGAGAGAGATGGGGTGAGAGATGGGGAGAAAGAAGGAATGATCTTTTATGATTACGGTTGCAGAAATTTCCTTTCATTATGCTAGACGGAGAAAAGAATGAAGTTTGGGGCATTGGGGCTGCATATATTTAGCGTAAGACAACTGGTACGTGGGAAGCATTGAATTATATATTCTTTTTGCAAAAAAAAGGACTCGATGTGAATGAGGGTTTGTAGCTTTGTGGTGTGGTTGCATAGGAATAACAAGGCAGCTATGTGTGGTGAAAATAAGTGCCCAGAACCAGTAGTTGACTGCTAAGCTAGCAACAGTAGACTAAACTCCGGGGCAAGACTACAAAACCATTATACTGAGGGGGTTTGGACCCCATCCTTTTTTAATACCTTAGGAGTTCTAGATGCTATTAAGTTAGTAATTAGCTATCGCAGCTTTCCGACACATAATCTCCCAAGAATGTATTTTCTCACAAAGTATCACTCGGTTGCTGTAGATCATATCTGTCCGAAATTTCGCGTGAGTGACAAGAGAGTATAGAGAGCGTCAAGGCCGGTGAACAGTGAGAAATACGGTTCGTATGAGAAGGATAAGAATTGACAGACGTCTCATACATTTCTACTTGGGTACCTGCCCAAAGCATTTATACCTGTGAGAAGTATCTATCGTGCCTTAACAAAATTAACCGTACACCCAGGATCTGTGGCAACACAACCCTTTTCATGACCCTATCCCCTAAACACCACTTAATGAAATTCCTCTAGAACAACCATAACTAAACTATTAGATATAATTACTCTGTTTGAAGAAATATTGCCTCGCATTTTTCACAATAATACTACAAAACTTAATTTCTCTGAACACCTATCTGAGTTTACTAGGAGGAAAATCTTTAGGTTACACAAAGCTTAGAGCCAGTATTACAAAAATTCTTGCCTTCTTAACGTTTATCTTAAAACTGCTAGAAGTATAATTTCCAAGTGAGATTAGAGGGATAAGTAGAGAGAGGATAGAGGAACATCTCCTAAAAAAAACCAGATCTCAGGCTAATATTATCATAGAGAAACCTCTCAAAGGCTATAAAACAAGAATTTTTGACATGTTGGAAAAAACTGCTCTTAATCTTTCTATCCTCATAAGGAGGACAAATACTTGCATAAAAAGATTTTAATTTTTTGTCAGTATAAGTAGGTAGTTAGATAGTATTCCACCTTATTAAAAACCAGAAAAACAATAGGAACGCATAGATGTTAGACAAAAAAGGGAACATAAAGGAAGACAAGATACATGGGGGTAATAACTGTAATAACAAGAGGAGATAAGAAAATGAAGTCAGTATTTTAATGTTCTATAGAGTACCAGCTTTATACTAGTATCCAGAGGTGTTTCACATGAAGGGTAGTATTGTCACAAATCGTGACTAAGCAAGGCAGATTTCACATGACGCACACTTGTGTGTCATAAGGTATGTTTATGTTTCACGCTATGCAGTCAGTTGACTCATAGTTCTCACATGACTCGCACTTGCCTGTCATCGTTATGTTATGATTGGTTAATGTTTCTATGACTCACGATTGTGAGCCATAATGATGTAATGACTTTCGCGCGTGACTCAGATTATGAGTCACGAGTTTTGCGCATGTGATGCATTTTGCACACATGACTTGTTTTATGTTTTATGATTGGTTTATGGCATGTTGCGCAGTGACTCATAGGAGTCATCTGATGGATTTCGGGCATGACTCATTATGAGTCATAGGACCGCGTGACTCGAGTTATGAGTCACCAGGGTCAGGGTTGTTGCGGGAAGAGGCCTATATAAAGGATCACGACGGGCCGTAGATATAGGATCTTCACGCAACCATCTAAGTAATACACCACTCAGATACTGGGACACGGGCCAAGCCCATTGACAGTGACCTTCCATAGGTGCAAAATGTTCGAGATACCTAAAGCCCTTATCTCTATGATATCTCGCTTGTATGCGAGTACTCTATTCCTACACGATGGGACTTCCTACGATCACTACACCTACCACGAACGCACGATGTTAGTCTATAACGATAGACGAAGCAAACTACGTAGGCTATGTCGATAGCCTATGATAGTAAGATAGTCGTTTCCCGTTACGAACACCTACATGGGAGGCTGGTTTGTTACAAGTATCAATATAGTTCAAAAGATGCATGAGGGGGGAATTACTTATTATAAAACCTTTTGATACAAATATTTTTCATACTCTAATAGCATCAATTATAAACACAATAGAGGCAGTGATTAATTCTAATAAATATCAATTCCAATTGTAATTTTTCCAATATATTTTACTATTTTATTTAATTTTTACTGTTGTGATAAAAATGGTAGGATTGGTGGATGATGTGGTTGCCATGGGTTAAGTTTTTCCTGGTGCTGGGTGTACGGTTAATTTTGTTAAGGTACGATATATACAGAGCCATCTGAGTTCATTGGCAAAATTGCCGACCAGGCACACTTCCGTCACAATCAAGCAATTCTTCTAATAATATCACATGCGCTACCATAAATCTATCAAACGAGGATGTCACCCATAGTATCATACCCAACTTACCACCCCCGGAACCTAAGGGGAGGATTTGGCGCATCATGTTGTAGGTGGTGTTATGACTTTGTTGTAAGAAGAATGGTGGTAAATTAAAACCTTACCTGGGAATTGACCTCTAGGACCCTCCGCCTGTTCAATGAGATAAGGACGAAATACTATATGGGAGTTTCCTGGCTACTAAGCAGTGGTAGCAGACTTATTTGTAAAATGGGAAATGCTCACTGTAATGTATAGATTGCCTTAACTCTAAATATACTATACCATACTCGCCACAGCGGCAAATCATCGCCTAGGGTAACTGCTGTTGAAGAGCACCGGCGATCACCCCATACCAACGTATTTCGCTTTCTACCTCTTTCGCATTTTATTGCCTGTTAGTTATTAGTTTCCTTTGTCACTCATTATCAATCAAAGAGGGGAGCCGGGGTACCTTGATGGTATACTATTGGACGATTCGCATACATTGCCGGTAAAGGCCGGACAGGGAACTGCAGACGAAAACCAGAGATGAAGGCGGTGGAGCAACTGGGCAGGAAACCGGTGGATAGGCAGGAATGGCAGACGGAAAAGAGACCGAACTTGTATTTGCCCTGGGCATCCCCGGACAGATTTCCGGGAGTCAAGATGGTGGAAAGATGTCTTTCCCTTGTGTATATAAGTTCTATATTCCACCATAGTTAGAAAGTAAGCAAGATAGCCACGCCTCCGATCAATATACTTACGCTTCCCTCTTGACTTCTTCGTCCTTCTTCACTTGACTTCTTCGTCCTTCTTCATCTAGCAAGCGCGTTCTTCTCCCTTCCAGAACTCATAACAATAACTGCCCCCTCCACAATGCTCATAGTTGGTATGATAGGAGAAAGTGTGACCTGGAGATAGATGGAGTGCAAAAAATGGGAAATGATATATATTTCTATTAACATATATTTATTTGATAAATAGTGCTGGGTGATAAATAAGTATAGCAACTTGGGCGAAAGGTTCACGAAATATCTCTCGTTTTACAAAACCACCTTGCCAAAATGCTACCTCCTGACTTTGATAGCTTCTACAGTGAAAACCCTTGTAATCCTCCATATCTGTAGATGAGGTTAATCTCCGTACTCAAAGACAAAACATCCAAGATATTAAAACTGACTATGGCTGTCCCTAGTGTTTCTTGCTCTCACCGGAACCGTCGGGTGTTTTGAAAACTCTTTCATGCGTTTGACTTATATAGTGGAAAAATGGAATATTGGCAATCGAACAGACTAGCACTAGCGATCAACAATGACACTCAATATGTATCGGTACTGTTTGAAATACGATACAGTGGAGGATTTCCTACATTTCCTTTGAGTCTTTCCTTTTCTATCTCTCAGAGTCTGGCCGACCCTGTCTCTGTAAGAGATCCTATTCCTAATCTTTTTTTTTTCATAAAAAAATACTGATTCTTGTCTTCTTCCTTCTTTCACAGGTTAGATACGAATCTATCTTTTTCGGGGGCCCCACTGCTTCTATATTGAAGTGAATATATCGATGGCCCATTGTTCGCCACACAAAATTTGCCACAAGAGATATTGGTGTTTCTTTAACGTGGTGAAGCCGGAGGGTATTGAGTGTGTTGGATCTCATTAACTAAAGGCAGAGGGCAAAAATCTCCAGCCGACGGCCATTTTACACCAAAACCAAGCACTCTTTACGAACCATTTAATCACCCCCCCATGAATCTGGAGATTCCACTTTATGCCAAATCAAACTAGGGAACAGATAAAGAGTAGTTTTTAGGAGAAAATAAATGAGTAGAAAGTTTATGGAATTGAGAAACCAGAGATAGTCTGTAAGAAAGGTGGCTGTCATGTATCTTTTTTATTATAAGTTACCCTCATACAAATTCCCAAATCACTTTCCGATATTTCCACAAGATTTCCCAAAAGGATCATGAGTTATTATATTAATTCACAGGCTTAATATTTTCAATACAAAAAGAAATAGCTGCTCTCACGGTTCTTGCAGCTTCTTGAAACTTCTTAGTGAGTATTGAACTATGAGTTTCTAAAAAAATGACTATTTTTGGTGTAAAATAGCTAACGGCACAACAGTGGTTTTTGTTACCCGACTTTAGTATTCGCAATTCTCGTAAGGAGCTAGACTAAACCTATAGTAAGTGAACCGGAGGTTAGCCCCTGCTACGGAGATAGTGGATTATAAGGGTATTTATTGTACTCGAGTACCGATTGGTGGGTGATAGTGAAGGAGCAGAAGATGGGTGTGGGTTTCCCGGGCCAGGAGTTTTTGTCTCTGCCCGACCCCTCACCAAGGCAAGCGTTACCTAAAAACAAGTTTCCCCTAGGGAAGGGGAAATGATATGTATTACCGGACATGCTTTATCAGAGTGGAAAAAAATTATAAATGGGTATATTACTTCGGTCAAACTATAGAAAGTCACCATATGACAGATATCCCATGCATTGCATCCCCTTAAGCTTTCAGTAAATATATTGTTCGTGGACAAAATTAACCGCGCATCAACGAACATGAAAAACTCTGGCCAGAACTACAGCGCTTCCCCACCTTTTTTTTTTTTTTTTTTTTTTTTTTTTTTTGAATCATATGATTATTGTTTAAGGAACAAAATCTTGCATGCAGCTCGCGCTATGGCATAAAAAAACCTCCAATACCCCTAGGAAAAAACCAACCCCCCAAGTCCCTCTGGTGTGGAACCAACCGCACATCTCGCCCCCAACAAGAAACCCTTGACTAGCTAAGAAGATAGACGAAAGGAATCAAATCAACGAACAAGCAGGAAGAGTCAGGAAAACCCATGGCACATTCATCCAGACAAAAGGAAAACGCAAAATTCAAACAACGCGTGACCACCTGAGAAAGTTCCCGCACAATCAGCAGGAGGGTTGCCAGGCCCGCCTAAAGAGAAACCTGGGAGGGCGATGAGCCACGAGGACCGGTCCCGCTGTGTTGGCAAACCCCAAAAAGAAGAAGGAGATAGTGCAATACCATCCTCCCAGAGGCAAGCCGAGATGGACCGTGGTCATAGTCCAAATAGTGAAGAAGTAGTTATGGATACCAGCCAGGTAGTTGTGGGTACCAGCCAAAAAGGTGGAGAAGCAGTAGGGTGCCAGCCGATCCGACCGTGAGGAGAAGAGGAGAAAGGAGGGGTAGACCCAACTCTGTGCCGTAGAAACTATCGGTAATCGCGTTCGTGTCTTGACTAGGCAGCCTCTCAAAGAAAGACAGAACAGGGAAATCGACCGTGGCCTGCTGAAAAGTTTTCCCTTACTGCAAACCGTGTTCCCGGCCGTCTGTAACATGGGCGTTAAGAAGCGTGTTGCCGACCGTGCAAATGCCCTAAGCGAGGCAGAGCAAAAGCGGGGTAGGGAGAGGAAACATCATCAAAGAAGACGAAATCCATCACCCAGAGTGAAGAAAGCCCAAAGGGATAAACCTAAGGGGAGGGGAGTGTAGAGGAGGTATGACTCCACCCCCTAGAGCGAGCTCATGGCGGGGGGTGGAGAAAAGAAAAGTGGTGATAATCTCGTGGTGTTGAGATTTCAATCGCCGGGTGTGTAGAGGAGACGGAGGATGACAGCGCTTCCCCACCAACCCCAATATTATGAAAACAAATAAAAACAAATAAAAAATAAAAAAAACTCAGATTGGAACACATCCTAAGAACTAATATTTGATCCAGAGAAATTTCTTTACGTGGGGTTGAAAGTGCAGAGTGATGAGGCTGTCGGGTTGCTATCAGTTGGCGGTGCGGTGCGCTCTTAATTTTGTCCACGCACGATACAAAGTTGCACCATCCAAATTGAGGCAGTGGCCGCCTTCTCTCTACACCCCCCCCCCCAGCCATTCTACTACCCCATTTCATCTGGGTCACTTCTGTGGCACCAAGTGTTGTGATTGCTAATAGGTAGTGGAGCCTAAAAGGTATGAAATATCATTTTTGTATTGTAGGGTTGGTGGTTATGGGATAAGTTATTGTGTGTTTGCGAAGCCAACCGAACACCCCGCCGAGTATGGCAACGCATCCACTCCACAGAACCCGTTGGACAAACTCCCACAAAAAATCGTGACCGCTAAACTGTTACACCCTAGTCTCCTCTGTTTTTTTATTAAGCTGGATGGATGGTGCCGTATACTAAGTACAGTACTAGATACAGGTATTTATTTAAATTTATCTTTCATTTTTGTTGATGCCAGGGAGGTTTGATGCCTTGGGCAGGCGGTCGGAACGGCAAAAACTAGACTATGAGCCTTCCTTCATCGCTGTTCGGTTAATTTCCTCAACGCACAATAATAGGGCCTTTGGGCCCAGTTGCCCAACTGATTTCCTCTTGTCCCCGTCGCATTACCGGCTATGAGGGGGGCTGGATGGGAGGGGGCTGGCAAATATGGGTAGTGATTTAATGAAACATCCTATTGCAGAACGTAACCCCTTCGTGTTTGAAATAAGATGGGTGGCCTCTGAATGGGCGCTAAAGACATATTTACATAGAGAACGCTCTGGCAGCAGGAGATGGTCAGAGGAGTGCAGGCAAGTACCGGGCGCCCTATTGATATGTTCGTCAGGTGGGTTTTAGGAGAAAGTTTTGGTGAACCTTTTACCGGTAGTCGAAGTTGGCTTGGATAACGCACGTGACAATTACATATCTAGCGGCAGCCCTTGTACTCGTGTACGGAGGTGCAGGGCAAAGGGGGTGAAGGCGGCAAAGCTCGCTTGTGGAACCTACAAAACTTATGCCCTGCACCTCCGTAGATAATGTTTACCCCCGTAGCGTGCAGTCTAGCGCCCGGTAGAATTTGAAAACAGCTCCGAGGGAACGTCACGCTTTAACCGTCTATCAACCAGAATTTAGGACAATAGAAAATTGAGCAAACACTTTTGCACCTTCTATCGGAAACGATGCCGGTCGAGGCTCAACCTCTGTTTTTAATATCCAAATTTTAGAACTAGACGGTTAGCTAAACGGGCCCTAAGTTACAGACCGGTGTGGGTATGGCGTGGGCGTGAAAAATTCATTAAAATGCGATCATGTCAAGGTAAAGGTCATCACTCACACGGGCTAGCAACCCAATCCTTCGGTTTTGAAAAACGCCCAACATGCTGTGTAGCCCTGCGGATATTCCCGTAGAGTGTCATGGTTCTAGGCCCACGGATCAAGCATAACCCTGCGCTTTTCATTTATCTAAACGAAGCTAAACAAGGCATACCGCATGGCGCGTATAAGCTAGCGATAAGATTCTACTACCGACACCAGCAAAAATGAACCCGGAGTTTGGTGATGGGTGTCTCAAATATCCTTAACTAGAGCTCCCCCACCCCCCCACTGCTCCTCCATTGAACCTCAGAAAGATCTACTTTCGTTTCACACAACAAGACCTTCCTATGTCTGCTTTCATCAAATGTCGAATCTCAAAAAGAAGTTACCCAAATGGACAACTCGGTTATTAAGTGACAGCTACACTAAGAGAAGAGGAGGAGGAGGAGGAGGAGCAGGAGGAGCAGGAGGAAGCCAACCTTCTGTAGATTTATTAACTCTAAATTCCGAATTCGCACGAGAACAGCCGAACTCCTTCTTACCAGTATGGAAGCCGGTTTGGTACACCGGTTGGCATACGGGTGTCTTAGCCTGCGCCACTTGCGTCGTTGTCGTTCTCTTAATAAATGTCGGTTTAACAATTTATGCTGCTGCCAATCCGGAGTACACGACGGAAGGGGGAACGGTGACGTTGTATTCGGGAAGTTGTGACAAGAGCATTGTGATCGGGATGTTGCTGCACCTGGTGATAAACGCCCTTTCCACATTGCTATTATCCGGAAGTAATTATACGCAGCAGTGTCTCTCAGCGCCGACACGAAGTGAGATTGATGCTGCACATGCGAGGAGACGGTGGATGGACATCGGGGTTCCGGGTATTAGGAATCTATTCAGGATTAAAGCAGAGAGGACGTTTTTGTGGATCGCGATTGGGATTACTAGTGTTCCGCTGCATTTGCTGTATGTTTTTATTCTAATACCCACCGATGCACTAGCTAATTGGAAGATTTCAGGTACAATTCCGCAGTTTATACATCTTTAGCCGCGAATGAGTTCTTTGCAATGGTTGTGACCAATAACCACTTTGAACCCGGAGCTTATTCGAACCTGACAGAGGTGTTCGGGAATGATTGGGTATCACCCAACGCCACGACCGGGGGGGTATTCGGGGACATCGGGGGGCAGACAGCCCGGCATAATATGCAACTGTTCACTAGCATGCTAGAGGGATACAATGGCAGCACTCCGAATTACGCAGACTTGACACCCTCTCAATGCATTAACCTCTATACAAAGGACTTCGTGTCAAGCCATAGAAACCTATTCTTGATCACCAAAAATACTTCCGACGCCACTCACAATAACACCCTCCTGGATTTTTTGACCATTAGCGGCGTCTCTATAAGCCAATGGATGTGCATACATTCCCCGGACCACGGCGTTAGTTGCGACACCAGTGGATTTCACTCAAATGTGGCCGGTGGGTTTCCGTGGAAAGTAACTCTCACCAGCGGGGAAGAGGCAGAGATAGGTGCATGCAAGAGTGAGATTACAAAGGAGAAGTGCAAGGTGCAGTTCTCGCTAGGAATCATGATGGTCGTTATCGCCTGCAATCTTGTCAAAGCATGTGGTATGATAACCACTGTTATTAGATCTCGGGAGCCTACCCTGGTTACTCTGGGTGATGCTATCGACTCCTTTCTAAGAACCCCAGACCCGACCACAATGGGGATATGCTTTGCCGATCGACAGCTCATTGAGAAGGAGTGGAGGCATAGGTGGAGGATTGGACCAAGGCGGTGGAAGCAAAAGAAGGTGCAAAGGTGGTGGACTAGCGTCAGTAAGACGAGATGGATAACTTGTAATTTCTTTATCGCGATAACTATCATTGTCTATACAGTGTTACTGCGATCGGGTATCCAAAATGACTCGCTCCTAGTGCGAACAGACATTAAATCGATGTAAGTGTACACACCTTCTTCTAACACACTCGTTAGCACATCTTAACAATGTGATAAAAAAGTTGGGCCCGAGGTTTTGGCAGAGTAAATAAAATCTCTCTAATGACAATACCCTTCCGCAACATCACCGAATCAATCCTCCTAGCTAACCTCCCACAAACCATCCTCTCATTCCTATACCTAACCTACAACTCCCTCTTCACCTGCATGCTCATGGGCCACGATTGGTCTCTTTTCGGCCACCACCACCGCACCCTCCGCGTCACATCCCCGCACCCAGGCCAGCGCTCCACATACTGGTTACAAATACCTTACATCTACGCCATTCCTCTAATGACCCTCAGTGCTCTCCTCCACTGGCTCACCTCGCAGTCCATATTTCTAGCGAGAGTCGATATGTGGGACCCGTTCGAGGGGGGGGTTTCAGAGACGATAACCTCCGTGGGGTACTCCTGCTTAGCCATCATTTTCACTCTCGCGCTTGGCATTCTTGCCCTGCTGACTGCCGCCGGGATGGGATATAAACAATTCGCTGCGGAAATTACTACGGTCGGAAGTTGCTCCGCAGCGATCTCAGCCGCGTGTCATGTTTGGGGAGCAGGCTCGGAGGAGATTGTAGGGAAGAAGGTGCGGTGGGGGGACGTAGAGATTGCGCCGGGTCTGAGGGTGAGGCATTTGACGTTTTCGAGTAAGGAGGGGGTTAGGAAGCCTGTGCTTGGAGAAACCTATGCTGGGACGGGGAGAGAGAAGGGATGATCGTTGATTATTACGGTTGCTGAAGGTTCCTTTCATTACTCTAAGATGGAGAAGGGAATGGAGTTTGGCGCATTTAGGCTACATGTATTTAGCCCTAGACATCTGATAGGTGGGGAGCTCTGAATCATATATTCTTTTCGCAATAAAAGAGGACTGGATATGTATTAGGGTTTGAATATTTGTGGTGTGTTTGCGCAGGGACAACGGCACAGTTACTTGGGGTCAAAATAAGTGTCCAGAACAGGCTGCTGACGGGGACCGGCAGCCGACCAAACACCGGAATATGACCGCAATCCCTTCTACTGCGTGTATTTGGACCACCTGCCCTACCTGAAGGCCCATCCCTTTTGATTTCCTTGAGAGTCCCTGTGCTGTTGGGTTTGTAATTAGGGATCCCGATTCTCGGATACCAAATCTCCCCCGGGTATTGTTTTTTCCACAAAATATCACTCGAGTGCAGTTGATCACATCCCATGCGGTACTAGGTATCTGTCAAACTAGAATACCATCCATAGTTTCTTACCAAACTTACCATCTTCGCTGCCCGTGGTGGGTAGGTTAATCCCTTCTAGATGTCATCACTCTGGAGAAGTGTTAATAAAACAATAACTACAACGTAATTCTCCTAATATTCATCGCAAGTAGTGTTGTCATTCTCACTTCTGCGCTGAATTCTGATACAAATAGCCGGTTGCCCTCCTCTTTCACCTGCCCTATAAGCTCTGCTAGTAGCACGAGAATTATCCGAAAGCACAGGCCTTGAATTTGCATCGGCGCTCAGATATGTAGGAGTATTTTGCCGAATATTCTATGAACCCCTGTCATCGGGTGCCTCTTGCGTACTATGAGTCAGGGCAAGCGTGACTTAGACCTGAGTGTAGCCTAGGGAATGGGGAAGGATATGTAATACCGGACATGCTTTATTAGATACCAGAGGAAGAATAATCAATGGGTATAATACTTCGGTCAAACTCTAGAAAGTCAGCCTATGAAAGATATTCCATCCGTTGCATCCCCTTAAGATTTCAACAGATATATGAGTTGGCACATCCGAATTGAGGCGGCGGTTGCTTCCTCTCTGCCTTCCCCCACTAGCCATTCTACCAACCCCTTTTCATCTCGGTCGCTTCCCTGGCACCAGACATTGCGATTGCTAATAGATTGTGGAACCTAAAAAAGGTATGAAGCGCTCGCAGTTGTACTGTGGGGCTAGGAGGGTATGGGATAAGTTATTGTGCGTCGGCAAAATTAACCGAACACCCCGCCTACCGTAAAAACTCGGTAAATCCACTATCGGAAATCGTGCCCTAGCGTTCGCAATCCGAGACGAAACACCCCGAAAAGGAATAGTGTTTTCCACACAAGGTATAGCTTGGAGAAGCTGAGCTTGTTGGATCTCATTAACTGATATTCGTAATTTTTTAACCTACTCTTCTAAACCTGTTGCGGTTTGGTGGAGTCGTGCTCTTGAGATCCCCGATAGTGGATCTACCGAGTTTTTACGGTAGTACTAAGAGCAACTCATCGCCTCAACACAACCCCCCCACGACAAACCTTCAGAAAAAAACCTTACCACTCAACCGATACATCCTTCCGCAAATTCTAGGCAAACTCGACCCACAACTGTTACCCGTATAGCAGTTACTATCCCCAGAAAAGCGGATTCGCCACAGAGTTAGTCTCCAGGAGGAGAAGTGGCTACCTTAAGATGTATGGCTGCTGATCGAGTTTATCAAGAATTTAAGGTAGTCTATTCTGTTTTCTTATTAAGCTGAATGAATAGTGCCGTATACTGAGTATCATACTGTGTTGGGTGCTGCTAAGTTAGTTGTTTAAATTAATTTTTTATTTTTGATGTCAGGGCGGTTTGATGCCTTGGGTATGTTGTCTGCACGGCAAAAATCATGATCCTTCGTTCGTCGTTGTTCGGTTAACTTTGTCACCGCACAATAATAGAGGAAGGTTGGGCTCAGTTGCTCAACCGATTTCCTCTGGTCCCCCGCCCCATTACCGGCTATGAGCGGGGCTGTACGGGGGGGACTGGTTAACAAGGGTAGATATTTCATGGGACATAGTATTGCAGAATGCAACTTCTTCGTGTTGGAGCTGAGATGGATGACCTCGTAATTGGCGCTAAGGGCGTATTCTCATACCGTATAGGGCGCTCTAGCAGCGGGAGATGATGAGAGGAGTGCAGGCAAGTACTGTACCCCCTAGTGATATGCTCGTCACGTGGGTTTCAAGGGAAAGTTTCGGTGAACCTTCTACCGGCAGTCGAAGTAGACTTAGATGACGCACGTGACTATGGTATCTAGCGAAAAGCCCTCGTAGATAGTGCTTACCTAGGTAGCTTACCCTCTACCGCCGGGTAGAATTTGACAACAGCTAGGCAACATCACTTTTTGACGGTTTATCAACTAGAATTTAGGATAGTAGAAAATTGAGCAAACACTTTTGCACCGTCTGTCGGAAAACGATGCGGGTTGAGACTCAACGCCCAGTTTTATCATCAAACATTTAGAGAGAGACGGTTAGCCAATTTTCCAAAGCCAAACAAATACATTGAGATAATCTATTCCATCGATCAAGCTTCTTCCATGTTTCCACTGGCGGAGGCGTTGGGGAGGTGTCGCTGCCCTTGTCGCTTGAGATCGGTGGCACCGGTAGATCCCACCCTGAGGCAGGTAGAGAAGCAGACTGAATTGCCTGCCGTTCGGTGGTCAACGACTCCCCAATCCTAGGCAAGCTATTGCCCAATCAGACCTCGGACTCGCTTGCTGTCCCAGGAAATATTCTGAGGGTGATAATAGTTCCGGTCAAGTAACTTTGGGGAGTAAGTGGTTGTGTGACGGGCTGTTATGGCTCTCTTCCAATGCAAGATGACTGTGCATCCCTGGTAGGAACAGAGGGGTAATGCCGAGAACTAAGGCAGGGGATGACAAGACGGGGCCGCTGTCAACGAATATGAGGGGTACTGCAGCTGACGGCCGGGGGTGATAACCAGGCAAGGCACACATGTATGAGTGATCTATAGTGACACCCTGTAGTCAAGATAATAAATAATATTTATGCAAGAGGGAGGGGAAGGTTAGGTAGATTATGGAGTAGTGAAAGTGTGAAGATAAGACTAGCCAGTGATTCGGCTACCAGCCTTATTTCTCATTCAAATACTTGCCTATAGATGGCTGTCTAGAAACTATGATGAGAATTGTGTCTCTGAATTAGCACTGGGTAGTAAGAAAAGGGATTCCTAGTTAGGCAAGTAAAATAGAGCAGGTTAATAGATCTTGCGGTTATTACGACCGTGACACCTGGGCGGCATTTGCCAGGGGTTGCTAGACGATGGTGGCAAAATGACCGGTTCAGCTGCATCCTGTTTTTGCCTTCCAGCAGCCAGAATATGAGATAGTTAAAAAGTATGTAAACAGTTTTGCCCCGTCTATTGGGATCGGATGCGTGTTCAAGCACTCAGGTGGTTTTTCCCTTCACAGCTGAGATATCCAATTTGAGTAACCATGATATGAAAAAACTTTGTGCTCCAGAAGTTGTGTAGTGCTCAGAATAGTGGACTACTTCTCCTAATTTTAATTAATCTTGGGGGGTTGTCTATAGTTACCTCTCCTGTCATATCTCACGTCAATCGTCGTATTAGTGCAGTGATAAAAGTGAGTAAAGTTCGGGACGGGCAAAGGGATAGGTAAACGGGCGCTAAGAATAAAGATGATTGAACCCGTGATAAGGTAAAGAACTAATGCAACCAATGTTCACGTGCCACCCAATATTGCATCTAGTGTGTATGCACACCACGACATGGATACGCACAGAGCCAACTCAGGTATTGTTCCAATGCAGAGGTTTGTAGCTTAAGTGCTACGGGTAGATATGCTCACCAGGAGCAAGCTTAATCCTACTCGGCATATTGCGCATAGGCGCAATCTCTTGTAGCCGGGGCACCATATAGAGAGGGGAACTCTAAGGTTGCAACTGCACCAAAAACTCAAAGTAGAAAATGAAGATGAGGTAAATAATTCAAAAGAATCAAACGGTTTAACTTAATATCATTAAGCTCGAAGCTTTACTCCATTAGTTCTCTTGAGGAAAAGTTGGTTGTCGAAGTAGAATGCCAAACGCTTAAACTGAAGTACATATCAGATTTAAGCCTTTGACATTCACCACTACTCCAACCTTGTGCGAGCACCCGGTCCTGCTCAGGACTTGTGCGAGGTCTACCCTCCATGAGGAAATATCCTGCCAGAAGTATCGGACCAACTCGGGTACGCTCAACTCTGTCAATACGATATGAGTTTCTGCAATGCATCTCCAATACCACCGCTGGTGGAAAAACTCTTCCTATCGAAGTCATATCAGTGGCTAACTGTTATGACAAAAACCAGAGTCAATACCTAGGTGGTTGACTTACTGGCCCAGTGGTAGTTTCGTCTATACAAGCTATGCCGTCCATTACTTAATCTACACCACTATCCAATGGGAGAATTTGATGTGAAAGCTCCCCCGGTGAGATGTAGCCGATGGTTGGCTAAATGGGCGCTACCCATAGCCAGCCTCTCAGGACATACTCTACTGTGATAAGACTCATACCTGTAGAGTCCATTGACAACCCATAGTAATGCTACAAATCAAGAGGACAAGGTTCCCACTGGTTACTTAGGTATTTGTCCCGACAGCACCCTGGCTTCATTGCACCACCTTAGTACCTCTAGGAGGACTACTCTACTACCTGTAGGCTAATACTGACTCCTAGGTGCCGGAGAGACTATTTATGGGTGACGCCCAGTTTGGCGGTTACCTATACTCGCTTTATATATCCTGCGAACCACAGTCGGTCACATGGATGGCAACGACATATACTCTATTACGGCAGCTACTCCAGATCAGCAAAAAAACTAGCTTGTGTTCTGTGCATCCTTTGCGTATGATGCACCTGATCTACAGGACGTCAATCGTGAATCACGATGACATGTCGATCCGACCTTTTGCCCTTTTTTACCTTTGTTTCTTCCCTGAATTCTCACGCCACCCGGGCACAGCCCTCTTTGTCCTGTGCATCCTGACAGCGTCTGGTGCCCTGCTCCTGCGTCCTGAGAGTATCTGGTGCCCTGCCGCTGCTTCCTGACAGCGTGTGGTGCTCAGGGCTTCTTTGATCTGACCAGGTCCCGTCCAAATATCTCTGCTCAGTGTTCCGGCATCAGGATCTCACAATCCTGATACATCATCTCCAGATGCATGATGACCACTTCCAGATGTTGCTCCAAATACGGTGCTTCCGCTGATTCTTAAATGACATGTTCAGACTCTCTGCGCTGCGATATTCTCACTCTGGTATGTTGGCCTCTGGCGCCCGATTCACTACATCTAACGATATCGCAACGGTTCCTGGAATGCATTTTGTTTCGTACCTCACCCTCTGGCGATGAGCTCTACTATTTCCACTTTTGGTTCTGTCTTCTCAGAAGTACGAAGTAATTATTACTGTAACTGACTCTACTAACAGACCATTTCCCATGTACCCTCTCATACGGTTGCCCCATTTGCCTCCTTCTCCATTCCCTGGTCACTATGAATTGTTTTCTCGAGTTCTGGTTCCAAGATCTCCAGACTCAGAGATAACGTGATTTACGGGAAGCGGCTCACGACAGGGATCCGGCTCACCCATAGCAACCGGTGAAAAATCAAACCTACATTATATTATCTCAATCAATAAGACAGGTATTAGTTTGAAACTTTAGATACAAGTACTTTAAGATATAGAGAATCAGAAAATATTGCTTTTATTTCTCAGGTAAAAATTGCTGCTCTGGTATAGTGGTTTTAAGATTGCCTATCTCAAAAAAGAATTGCCCTCTTTTCAAACAATATAAAAATTGAAAAACTTCCAAGAAAGACATTCTAAAATAGATAGAAGGATAGTAGAAGTCTTGTATATTCAGAGTAAACTGGTTTTAATTTTTTTTATATAAATTGCCTATAGCAATAGTGGTCAAAAGAGAGATGAAAAACTATGTACAAACTACATAGAAATTGTATCAATTTGACCATGTAATATCTACATACATAGTTGGCCTATGAACTCAATATCTTGGAATATCCTTTATTATGATCTATAGAGTTAGTATTAAAGGTTTGAAGTTAGGAAAATACACTTGGCATATTCTATACTTTATTCAATTTAGAGAGTAATAGTATATAACTAATGAGCTTTTTGCCATTGTTAAATAGTTATAATAACATTTTCAAACCAAATACAAGTCTATTCATGATTCAATTCATATTAGATAACTAGAATTGATAGTAAGCATGTTGTGTAGACAAGTATATCTAATTGTATCTACTAATCTGTACACAATTATGACAATTTGACTATAGACAATTAACATAGAATCTGATGAACCAATATCAATTTTCCTGGCTTCAAGAAGTGTAGTTTGACTTAGTAAACCATTTACCTTAATCTGATAATTGATTATCATTTCAAATAATTCATTGTTGCAATTTTAACTAAGTAACAGAACTTCTCCCTTGCTTTTACTAGTTTGAGAATCATCAACATACAGATTATTCAAAACGTTGTTCTATCACTTTAAACCTTCCATATCTACTCCAGAGATGATAATAAAGAATATTCCAAGATATTGAGTTCATAGGCCAACTATGTATGTAGATATTACATGGTCAAATTGAGACAATTTGTATGTAATTTGTATATTGTTTTTCATCTCTCTTTTGACAACTATTGCTCTAGGCAATTTATATAAAAAAAATTAAAACCAGTTTACTCTGAATATATAAGACTTCTACTATCCTTCTATCTATTTTAGAATGTCTTTCATGGAAGTTTTTCAATTTTTATATTGTTTGAAAAGAGGGCAATTCGTTTTTGAGATAGGCAATCTTAAAACCACTATACCAGAGCAGCAATTTTTACCTGAGAAATAAAGACCATATTTTCTGATTCTCTATATCTTAAAGTACTTGTATCTAAAGTTTGAAATTAATACCTCTGTTATTCATTGAGATAATAAAATGTAGGTTTGATTTTTCACCTGTTGCTATGGGTGAGCCGGATCCCTGTCGTGAGACGCTTCCCCGTAAATCACGTTAGCTTATACGACGGAGTTGGACTCACTGCCGCTTCCAACTTAGCCCTATGGTCTCCTCTGGTGAAGAGTTCAGACTCAGAGGATCCTAATCTGGATATCTGAGAAGGCCCGCTGCAGACGCAGCGCTGAAATTGAAAGAACTGTTTTGGCTCTCTGGCAGAGGCCCAAGATGGAGGTTATTCGGAGTTTGACTCCGTGGTACTGTCTATCCCTGAAGGTTGGTCGAACTTTGACCCTCTAGTTCTGCTGCCACAGCAGCCCAATCGTCCGTTAAGCCTTCCCAGCGATCTTGTCGGACTCCATGCTCCCGCTCCATCTTTCCACAGATGGTCCCACAAATTTTCTCCAGAATCAGAGTTTGGACCAAGTCGGGGCATGATGTCCACGTTTGCCTTTGATGTGCAAAAAGATCTTAAATACTTGCCGTTAGGTTAGTCTTCTCAGGAATGAGAAAGGTCAGGGTTCTGGCTGACCTCCGGCGGCTTCAGGCTTGAAGTCGCCCTGATCTTTATATACTCCTGTCTGCCATGCTCGCAATGTATGGCAGATTATGGTACATGTTAAGCAAATCATGGTACTGTTGATACGCCCAAGAAATGCCGGATCCATAATCCCACTGATTCTCCTACCCTCAAAGTACTTTCCCCATATCCCCTCGGGAGTCTGGGGCGCCAGGAATCAATTTGTTATTTTCTGCGTCAAGTTTACCCTGATTAGTTGCAAGAGAATAGGTTGCATCGTTAATAACAGCAAATGCGCACCTCATACCCTGTCGGGGAACACATAAATCTATCCTTGTCGAGCAGGTAGTCCACCCAGCGCACAATTGCCGTTGGGTCTTCCGGGAGATCCTACGATTTTACGATCTCCTGCTTTACATGGTTGCAAAACTGGGATATTACCGCCAAGTGTTTTTGGCGTATCTGGAAACGTCAGTACTAGTCCAGATATCTAAAAGATTCTGCTAAAATTGGTTGATCTCTCCTTACCAATTTTACTCTTTCCTCCGATGCTTTTATATTCCCTACATGGGATATGTGATTGAGCACCTGAAGCCAAACACGGTGCACCTGAGTGGTCAATGCAACTGGGCCCAGGAGTGTTTCATCAAAAAGGGTATATAGGAGAATAAGTGCCTTGGCCCATGCTACGACGGCTCCCTCTGCTTCCATAGCCGTATTGCGCCATGAGTTAGTCTTAGGCTATAGGTTCTCATGGCGCGGCATGCCCTGTTCACCCTGAGGACTTGAGCGTCAGACTCCTCATGTTGTGGCTCTGTGTGTAGCCCTTGATGAATAATGTGATACACAGGATGTCGAGATCATGGGTGGAGTCTACGCACAACTTCGTATTATACCTACTTGTGCAGGAGGGGTACACGAGACAATGGCGGCTTGCAGCGATCCGGAGGTGGTCGAAATTCGGACTGTCAATACCCTGTTATTGGTTCGTTTCTCCCCGGCTCGTGATTGATGACGTGTTATTGATCTAGTGCCATGCACATTATCATTCTCATCTGTATTTGGCTCTGTGTCCAATTCGGTTTGATCAGATATATGGGAGTTTTCGTACTTATCGCTGCTATCATCGCTTAGATGAAAGATTTCTGTTATTTGTTGTCTATCCTCATCCTGATCGGCCTCGTGATGGTTATACGCCACGGTGTGTACAGTGTCCCTTCTGCGGCGCTTGGCTGGTCGTGCCAGAAGATGTCTTACGAGCCATGGTAGGGAAGATATCCGAGTCCCCGAATTTGCACTGTGAGTGCTGCCTGATTCAGTCCTCTGCGTTCCTGATCTGGGTGCCTTATCGACTAGTACGATGTCCCACCTACATCGGTTCTGATTGGCTACCCGTGCAGTTAATTGGCTGCGTCAATTGGTTTGTAGTTGTTCATGCATGTTTGGATGCCGGACGTTTGATAAAAGTATAGGAAAGGAATTAGGATGTATGAAAAAGTGATATATTGTGTGGTAAAGATGAAGAGTTTGTTGTTTTGTTGAGTAGGACATGTCTGGTCTTATAAGCTAGGACTTAGGAGGCGGCTGGGGGGAGGAGGATCACATACGATCACTCGTTAATGAAAAGGACTATTTGGCTGCAAAAAAGGGTTTTTCTGCTTGTTCATCATTAAGTTAATACTCTGGATGAGCTCTTGTATGATGTCCATCTAGACTCTGATATGGACCAGTTCGACAGAATGCGGGCATCGCTAATGTACGAGCCGTCGTCGATGTCTAAGCCTACGCAAAAACTAGCCACAACAAGTATTGCTTAGCGACACCAATTGTAGCAAGACACACGCCACGCTAAAAGTAGTTTAGATTTATTGATCTTAATCTCCGGACTTTGATTCAATACCATTGAACTTCCAGATATCAGTTTTGACATCATGCATGCTCGCTAATAGGCTAGTTCTATTGAACATGCCCTGCGGCATTATGGACACACTATGCAAGGCGTGCCAAATCGGAAAAAACATATTAGACATTAGCTCAAGGGGAAGTACGGTCAAGAAGCTGAGGCAAGGGCGCGCACGGGTATTATTAATTGTATTCTATCTGATACTAGCTACAAACAAGAAGCAGAAAATAAATTCAATGACACCAAAGGGAAAACAACATCTAGTAAACAGTAAGGTTATTTGGATAAAAATGAAAAAGAAATTACTGAAAAAAGTAGGGAATCTTCTTTTATTTGCTGCCAGTGCTGCGTCTTGCTTAACGGAGCACCTGAGAAGTAAATAGGGTGTTGTTTGGGGCTAGCAGAGTACTATGGTTGTGAGATCCGCGTGCTGGGTGTGTCACCGGAGTTGGTGGCTGGGTCGGGGACTCATTCATTGTGGCTGGCGGGTGTCCAGGTTGGGAAGAGGGATGTTCTATTGGTCTCTCTGGAGTCGTGCGATTGAGTCCAGCATGTTCAGCTGTGGCAGGTGAGATCGGAAGTGCGTCACAAATCATAGATTGACTGGCAGGAGGTGTGTCCTCGGCGCCATCGTGTCCTTGATGCCTCACAGCTACAGCTCCTGCGTTTGCCAGGCAATCAAGCATCCACGGGTGCTGCTTCGCCATTTCACGAAGCGCTTGAAGTTTGTCAAACTCCGAAGGCCCAGAAGGGCCTAAAGAGTACAACCCTGATGCCGTCGCAATTGGATTAGAGCTTGCTGGTACTTCGATTTGCGATGGAATATTCCGCCGGCGTGTTGAGGGGCCCGGATCTCCAAGTCCCTGGAGATCCTTCTGTAATTAGCTATTCCAGTTCAATGTGAAGGAGAAAGATAGATGAAGGATGCCGCGGATTAGATACTTACATCGCTGTCCTCCACGTAGCATACCCCAGCGCCCAGAGGGGTCCGAGTTCCCCCCTCTAGCTCGACCTCTAGCCCTTCCCCGTCGTCAACAGACTCTTCATCCTCCATTTCCCTTACAGAGTCTTCTTCAGCCGACTCATCCCAGACATCGCGGTCAAAAATCGATACCTCCCATTCGCAGGCTCAGGGGTTTCTTCCAGGTCCACTCCATCTTCACGAAATGCCTCGAGAACCATTAGGTCCAGGGGATCGTGGCCTTTGTTTGCGAGGAACCACCCCCGAATATTGTCATTTCTATTTTTGAAATATGAGCTGGCGTAGGGGGAGTGGATCATCCGGCTTCTGATGTAGCATGGCGGCACCTTCTCCTGGCGCACCAATTACATAGTAAGGGTATCGAATTTCCTCCTTCATGTCTTGCCCTCTTACTACTCAGAGCAAATCCATGATGCTCGGTGTAGTCAGGACCCCCATAGGCGATTCCCCATACGGAGTCTTTTACAAACTATGGGTGGCCGAGGAACGGATGCACGGTAGGCAGCGCACCAGTCCTTCAAATAATATGCATTCTCAAAGCACCCGGGAATATGGGGAGTGCCAATCCGAGTAAGGCACTGCGATCCGCTGTCAGTCAAGGGCTAACAGAAGAAAGATTGGTACTACTTACGTGGAGGTTCCGTAATGTCGCAACGAAGATCCCGCGCACCTTTTGGCCCTCATTCGACGTCTGGCGTTTGTTAGCTAAATCTTTGACCAGAATTTTCAGATGATGGATCAACTCTTGAACATAATCCAGTTGGTAGTAGCTTTTGATGAGCTCAATACGCTCCTTGACTGGCGAAAGGCTGCGAGCAAACAAAATAATTGAGTCAACTGAAGATTCAGTAAGACGACCGGGGTCAAGAAGGCGAGCTATAATATAGGCCTTGATTTGCTCGCACCATGTACCATAGATGGAAGATGTGCCACACAGATGCTTGAATCTACACCACGATTTCGCATACGCAATGTTGCCATCTATAGTTCTGGTTAGAGTTAGAAAGTCAGTATAACCGATTGAGACTACTCGATACTTTGGATCTAAATACCGCGAATCCCCAATGGCCAGCTGGAAGTGTGGACGCTCAACAGCCTCTAGTTTTCTATTCATTTGAAAAAATGAAACATTTGACAGTTCAGTATTCTATTCATCCACAGCAGGGTGGACAATGATTGCTCACAATGCGTCTTCCACTGGGTGATGGCCTGCAGAATATGTGCAAGTTCTTCTTTGTATTCCGCTCTGAACTTCTGGCGTGCGAGGCTGATCCGTGGGACGTCTGACAACCAGAGAGTTCACGTGGATCTCTATAAGTTAGGTGTTGATGTTTGCTTGCTTTCCCTTGCATAATTGACATCTTGCTCTGCAAGGGGGCCCCATTTGTGCGTGGATGAATGAATGGGATCAAGCCACCAGGGCAAACTAAATGGTTGGCCGACTAAGGCTATTGATGCGACGTCAAGTAAGGCTTAGAGGGTATGGATTGTAATTGAGGTAAATATCTCTCCTGACGAAGGCCGTCGGAGTGCTGTCGAAAAGTGCAATAGTAAGTGTAATGTGTCTAGAAGTAACAGGAGGATGTGGATGGGGCGCATGAGAGAACCTCTTATAGGCGTCAAGAGGAAGAGGGTTGGGTCTGCTCTTGCTCTTCCTTGTTTGTCACCCTTAGGGTCCGGCGTGTACTGTAGGTGCCTGTAACGGGGGCACCCTATAGAGAGGTGAACTCTAAGGTTGCGACCGCACCAAACTCAAAGTAAAAGATAAAGATACAGTAAATAATTCACGAAGAATAAAAACGGTTAAACTTAATATCGTTAAGCTGAAAGCTTTACTCAATAAGTTCTCTGGAGGAAAAGTTGGTTATCGAAGTAGAATGCCAAATGCTTAAACTTAAGTAGATATCAGATTTAAGCCTTTGACATTCACCACTACTCCGACCATGTGTGAGCACCCTGTCCTGCACAGGGCTTGTCCAAGGTCTACCCTCCATCAGGAATTATCCTGCTGGAAGTGTCAGACCAACTCGGGTATACTTAACTCCGTCAATGGGATATGAGTTTCTTCAATGCATCTCCAATACAACCGCAGGTGGAAAAACTCCTCCCATCGAAGTCATACCAGTGGCTAACTGTTATGACAACAACCGTAGTCAATACCTAGGTGGTGGACTCACTGGCCCAGTGGCAGTTTCGTCTATACAAGCTGTGCAGTCCATCATTTAATCTACGCGACTACTCAATATGATAAATTGACATGCAAGCTCCCCCGGCGAGATGTAGCCGATGGTTGGCTAAGTGGGCGCTACCCATAGCCATCCTCTCGGGACACACTCTACTGTGATAAGACTCATACATCTAGAGTCCAATAACAGCCCCTAGTAATGCTACAATTCAAGGGGAGAAGGTCCAGGCTGGTTACTGAGGTATTTGTCTAGAAAGCACCCTGGCCTTCTGAGTGTAATGGGGGCACCGTATAGACAGGTGAACTCTAAGGTTGCGACCGGACCAAACTCAATGTAGAAGACAAACATAGAGTAAATAATTGACGAAGAATCTAAACGGTTAAACTTAATATCGTTAAGCTGAAAGCTTCACTCAATAAGTTCTCTCGAGGAAAGGTTGGTTATCGAAGTAGAATGCCATACGGTTAAACTTAAGTAGATATCAGATTTAAGCCATTGACATTCACCACTACTCCGACCATGTGCGAGCACCATGTCCTGCTCAGGGCTTGTCCGAGGTCTACCCTCCATTAGGGATTATCCTGCTGGAAGTGTCGGACCAACTCGGGTACACTTAACTCCGTCAATAGGATATGAGTTTCTGCAATGCATCTCGAATACAAGCGCAGGTGGAAAAACTCTTCCCATCGAAGTTATACTAGTGGCTAACTGTTATGACAACAACCGGAGTCAATACCTAGGTGGTGGACTCACTGGCCCAGTGGCAGTTTCGTCTATACAAGCTATGCAGTCCATCATTTAATCTACGCGACTACTCAATGTGATAAATTGACCTGCAAGCTCCCCCGGTGAGATGTAGCCGATGGTTGGCTAAGTGGGCGCTACCCATAGCCATCCTCTCGGAACACACTCTACCGTGATAGGGCTCATACCTCTAGAGTCCAATAACATCCGATAGTAATGCTACAAATCAAGGGGAGAAGGTCCGGGCTGTTTACTGAGGTATTTGTCTCGAAAGCACCCTGGCCTTCTGAGACTACCTGAGTACCACTAGGAAGACTACCCTACAACCCGTAGTCTAGAATAGACTCCTAGATGCCCGAGAGACCACATATGGATGACCCACATTTTGGCGGTTACCCATACTCCCGTTATATATCCTGCGAACGACATTCAGTCGGACGGACGGCGACGACTTATACGGTGTTACGGCAGCTGCTCCAATGACCTCTTTTTACTAGCAAACGAGCAACTACACAGCCGTCTGCCTAT
>Ga0307509_10000836_pt1 | contig 52853 bp, 51 predicted proteins | sample 10_EM_MG_FD_202245 | JGI IMG/M metagenome (GOLD analysis project Ga0307509, IMG submission 202245) | Populus trichocarpa ectomycorrhiza microbial communities from riparian zone in the Pacific Northwest, United States - 10_EM | ecosystem: Host-associated > Plants > Roots > Unclassified | place... | reverse complement strand
GACGCGGCGGCCGCCGGCGCGGCGATGCGCGTGCACCTGACCGACGCCTGGCAGCACGTGCGCGCGCTGTTCGTCGAGCAGCACGGCGCGACACCCACACCACCCGCCTCGAAGCGCGCGCGGCGCGCCACGGAGCCCACGCCATGAAAGTCGTCTACAGCGACGCGCACCAGCATCACGATCCGCAGCTCTTCATGGTGCGCGGCAAGCTCAAGCGCAGCAACGAGCAGCCCGAGCGCGCGTTCCGCCTGCTCGCGGCGGTCGAGCGGGATGCTCACGAGGTCGTCGCCGCGAGCGACTTCGGCGCCGGCCCGCGCGCGGCCATCCACACGCCCGAGTACCTGCGCTTTCTCGAGACCGCGCATGCGCGCTGGCAGCTGCTGGACGACCCGTCCGACGAGGTCATGCCCAACATCCATCCGTTCCCGGGCCAGCCCTGCCACTACCCGGACAGCGTGGTCGGCCAGGCCGGCTACCACCTGGGCGACAACGCCTGCTCGATCGGTGCGCACACCTGGAACGCCGCGGTCGCTTCGGCCCATGTAGCCACGCACGCCGCGCAACTGGTGCTGGACGGCGAGCGCGCGGCGTATGCGCTGTGCCGGCCGCCGGGCCACCACGCGTATGCCGATCGCGCCAACGGCTTCTGCTACCTGAACAACGCCGCAATCGCGGCGCAGCACCTGCGCGGCCGGCACGCACGCGTGGCGATTCTCGACATCGACGTGCACCACGGCAACGGCACGCAGGGCATCTTCTATCGGCGCGCCGATGTGCTGACGATCTCGCTGCACGGCGACCCGCGCCACTTCACGCCGTTCTTCACCGGCCACGCCCACGAGCGCGGCGAGGCCGACGGCCTGGGCTACAACATCAACAAGCCGCTCGCGCTCGGCACCGATCTCGACGCCTATCTGCCGGCGCTGCGCGATGCCTGCGCGAGCATCCGCGCCTACGCGCCCGGCGCGCTCGTGGTGGCGCTGGGCCTCGATGCGCACGAGCGCGATCCGTACAAGGGCATGCGCATCACGACGCCGGGCTTCGCGACGCTGCTGGCCGAGATCGCGCGCCTCGGCCTGCCCACCGTGCTGGTCCAGGAAGGCGGCTACCTCTCCGACGATCTGGGCCCGAACCTGGCGAGCGCGTTGCGCGGCTTCGCGAGCGCGGCATGACGACAGCGGCGGCCGCGCTCATCGACGACGCGCAAGTCCTCGGCGTCGGCTCGCCCGAGCTCGACCTGCACTGGGTGCGCGAGCTCGCGAAGACGCGCTACGGCATCACCGGTGAGCTCGTGGCGCTGAGCGGCGAACGCGACCGCAACTACCGGCTGCAATCGGAGGCCGATGGCACGCGATACATGCTGAAGGTCTCGCACCCGGCCGAGTCGGCGCTGGTGGCGGACTTCCAAACGCGCGCCTTGCTGCACATCGCGGCCACCGACCCCGGCCTGCCGGTGCAGCGCATCGTGACGGCGCTGAACGGCGAGCCGTCCCTGCTCTGTGACCCCGGCGACGGCGCACCGCGCGTGCTGCGCCTGTTCAGCTACCTGCCCGGCACGCCGATGCCGGAGGCGCCGCGTTCGTTGATTCAGCGCGAGAACCTCGCGCGCGCCCTCGCGCGGCTCGACCTTGCGCTGCAAGACTTCAGCCATCCCGCCGGCGCCCTCGCGTTGCCGTGGGACATCCAGCGCGCCGACAGCGTGCGCGGCCTGCTGGTGCACGTCGCCGACCCCGAGCGCCGCGCGCTGGCCGAGCGGGCACTCGATCGCTTCGAGTACCAGGTCAAGCCGCTGCTGGCCGGCTTGCGAAGGCAGCCGATCCACAACGACTTCAACATCTACAACCTGTTGGTCGACCCGGCCGACACCGACCGCATCGCGGCGATCCTCGACTTCGGCGACATGGTGCAAGCGCCGCTGATCGACGACCTCGCGGTCGCCGCGGCCTACCAGCTCGGCACCGACAGCGACCCGCTGGCGGAGATCATCCCCTTCGTCGCGGCCTACCATGCGGCGCTGCCACTGCACGCGGTAGAGATCGAGCTGCTGTTCACGCTGATCACCGCGCGCCTCGTGATGGTGGTCGCGATCAGCGGCTGGCGTGCCGCGCGCCATCCCGACAACGCGGCCTATCTGCTGCGCAACAACCCGCTGTCGTGGGCGCGCCTGGCCGCCTGCGAGCGCATCGGCAACGACGCCGCGACGCGCGCGCTGCGGCGCGCGTGCGGCATGCTTTCGATCTAGCCCGAGGTGCCTGAAATGCTCCCGATCACGCCCGCGCTGCAGCACCTGATGGACCGCCGCGCACAGCTGCTCGGCCCGTCGTACCGACTCTTCTACGACACGCCGCTGCACCCGGTGCGCGGCGAAGGCGTGTGGCTGTTCGACGCCGACGGCAGGCGCTACCTCGACGCCTACAACAACGTCGCGTCGGTCGGGCATTGCCACCCGCGTGTGGTCGACGCGATCGCGCGCCAGGCCGCCACGCTCAACACGCACACGCGCTATCTGCACGAGGGCGTGCTCGACTACGCCGAGCGCCTGCTGGCGACGATGCCGGCCGCGTTGGCGCACGCGGTGTTCACCTGCACCGGCAGCGAGGCCAACGACCTCGCGATGCGCATTGCGCGCGCACACACCGGGGCCAGCGGGCTGATCGTGACGCGCTTCGCGTACCACGGCGTGACTGCATCGATCGCGGAGGCGTCGCCGTCGCTTGGCTCGTTCGTGCAGCTGGGTGCCGCGGTACGCACCGTGCCGGCGCCCGACAGCTACCGCGTCGCGCCGGACGCCATCGGCGCGGCCTTCGCGACCGGCGTGCGCGACGCGATCGCCGACCTGAAGGCGCATGGCCTGCGGCCGGCCGCGTTGATGGTCGACACGGTGTTCTCCAGCGACGGCATCTTCACCGACCCGCCCGGCTTTCTGGCCGAAGCGGTCGACGCGATCCGCGCCGCCGGCGGCGTGTTCATCGCCGACGAAGTGCAAGCCGGGCTGGGCCGCGTCGGCGAGGCGATGTGGGGTTTCCAGCGCCACGGCGTGCTGCCCGACATCGTGACCATGGGCAAGCCGCTCGGTGCCGGCCACCCGCTCGCGGGCCTGGCGGTGCGACCCGAGGTGCTGGCCGCCTTCGGCCGCGAATGCCGTTACTTCAACACCTTCGGCGGCAACCCGGTGGCGATGGCCGCGGGCAGCGCGGTGCTCGACGTGATCGAGCGCGAAGACCTGATGGCGAACGCACAGCGCGTCGGCCGGCACCTGCGGGAACGGCTGGTCGACCTGGCTGCGCGGCATGCACTGATCGGCGACGTGCGCGGCGCCGGCCTGTTCGTCGGCGTCGAGCTGGTGACCGATCGCGGCACGAAAGCGCCGGCGACCGCGCCGACCGCGCGCATCGTCAACGCCATGCGCGAACGCGGCGTGCTGCTGAGCAGCACGGGCCCGCAGGCGAACACGCTGAAGATCCGGCCGCCACTGGTGTTCTCGGAAGCGAACGCCGACCTGCTGGTCGACACGCTAGCCGAGGTGCTGCGGGTGCTGTGAGCGCGAGGCGAATCGCGCGGCGGCGGCGGTCGGGCTATTTCAGCTCGATCTCGATGAACACGAACTCGTGCGCGTTCGCGTTGATGACGTTGTGCTCCACGCCGGTCAGCCGCGTGTACGAGACGCCCGCGGTGAGCGGACTGTGCACGTCCCCCTGCAGCGTCTCGAGCAGCAGCATGCCGGTCGTCATCGGCACGACCACATAGTCCATGCCATGGCGGTGCCAGCCGGTTTCGGCACCGGGCGCGAAGCGCCATTCGGTCACCTTGACGCGGTCGTTGTCGATCTGCACCGTCGGTGCGGCTTGGGGGCGGGTCATGGGTGCGAATCTTAGCGATGTCCAGGAAGCGCTTGCTCAACCGCCTCGAGCCGACGATGTCGAGATGCAGCCTCGCCACCGGCCCGTTGCTTCGGTCAGAATGCCGGTGTGACACCACCACCCCTTGCCAACGCCAACGGTCTGAGCGACACGCTGCTGCGCGAGATCGCCTCGGCCGGCGGCGTGAAGCGCTATCCGGCCCACGCGGTGCTGATCAACGAGGGCGACGTGGCCGACACGCTGTTCATCATCCTGTCGGGCCGGGTCAAGGTCTATGCCGGCAATGAAGCGGGCAAAGAGGTGATCCTCAACGAACACGGGCCCGGCGAATACGTCGGCGAGCTGCCGCTGGACGGCGGTGTGCGCAGTGCGTCGGTGGTGACGCTCGAACCGACCACCTGCGCCCTCGTGACCGGCGCGAACCTGCGCGAGTTCATTGCGACTCACCCGGACTTCGCGCTGCACCTGATCCGCAACCTGATCCTGCGCGTGCGCACGCTGACCGACAGCGTCAAGAGTCTGGCCCTGGACGATGTCTATGGCCGCGTCGTCGGCCTGCTGCAGAAGCTCGCCGTGCCCGAAGGCGGGCAGCGCGCCGTGCCGCAGCGGCTGACGCAGCAGGAGATCGCCGACCGCGTCGGCGCTTCGCGCGAGATGGTCAGCCGCATTTTCAAGGAGCTCACCGTGGGTGGCTACCTGAGTGTCCAGGCCGGCCGCATCGTGCTGCTGAAGAACCCGCCCGCGGCTTGGTGACCGCGACCCGCTTACCCGCGACTGCCCACGAAACGACCTTCAAAAAAGGAGCTCCATGTTCACTGCCCGCCTGCTCACCGCGTTGTCGATGACGATCTGCACGTCGATGACCTTCGCTGCGCCCGCCGCGCCCCTCACGCTCGATTACTCCAGCGCCAAACTGATCGACAAGTCCACGGCCCTGGCGCTTTGGAAAAAGAGCCAGACCGCGAAAGTGGTCAGGCTCTATCCGGTGGGCAAGTGGGGCTTCGTCAGCGAGGTCGAAGGCGGGTTCGACGATGCCAAGGTCTGCATCGTCACCGCGCGCGCCATGATGTTGCCGCGCAGCGGCAAGTCGCTGGTGTTCAACCCGTCCAGGACCGCCACGACCTTCGGCATGCAGGCCGGCGCCACCGAAGATCAATGCCGCGGGCTCGCGAAGGCCAAGCTGGGCGAAGCCATCACGGCACTGTATTCGGTGCTGGCGCCGCACTGATCTCGCGTCGGGCCGGGGCCCCCGATCAGGCCCGGCTTTGGCGCGCTTGTGACGCGCTTACGGCGCTCTTGTGACGCGCTTGTGAATAAGTCACATCGACGATGTGAACCGCGCCACTGCGCGCGCCGCGCTCGGCACCTACATTGGATTCACGTCGATGAAAGGAGTCATCGACGACCGACCCACCCCATGCAGGAGCGCACCATGAACATCAACACCACCCGCCTCGACGACAAGCTCAACAGCGCAGTGCTGGCGGTCATCGTCGCCGTTGTCGCGTCGATCGGCAGCAGCTTCGTGAGCGTCGAGTTCGACACCGATGCATCCGTGTCTGTACCTGCACCTGCATCCGAAACAAGCAGCCTTGAGGCATAAGCCTCTGGGCCACGTCACGAAGGTAGCATCCACGCCCCACACCAATACGGCCTGGATATCATGGAATTGCGTCACTTGCGTTACTTCGTTGCCGTGGCAGAGGAGCTCAACTTCACCCGCGCCGCCGAACGGCTCAACATGGCGCAGCCGCCGCTGAGCACCCAGATTCGTTCGCTGGAAGAAGAGTTGGGGACACGGCTGTTCGATCGAGACAAGCGCAGAGTCGACCTGACGCAGGCGGGTCGCCAGATGCTGGTGCGCGCCCGCGCCATCCTGGCCGCTGCCGACGACGCGGTGAAGGAAGCGCGGCGCGCCGCCGCCGGCGAGATTGGCGAATTGCAGCTCGGCTACGCGGCGTCGGCCATGTTCACCGAGTTGCTCCCCGCGGCGCTCCGGGGTTTTCAAAAGGCGCTCCCGAATGTCCAACTCGTCGTCCATGAGATGACGTCGAGAGATCAGTTGTATGCCATCCATGGCCGCCGACTTGATCTGGGCATTCTCAGGAAGCCGGACATGCCCATGCCGCCCGGCGTGCGCATGGAGGAGTGGTACACGGCCTCGCTCGTCGCCGCCATTCCAAAGAGCCACCCGCTGGCGAAAAGAGCGTCCATCAGCGTGACTGATCTGCGGGACCAAGCGCTGATCGCCTACCCGCGTGATTCTGGCGTCGGGCTCTACTGGCGAATCATCGACCTCTGCGTGAAGGCGGGCTTCCAACCGCACATCGTGCGAGAGGCGCGCGATGCGTCGGTGATGATGGGCCTGGTGTCGGCGGGCATCGGCATTTCGATTGTGCCGGCCGACACCCAATGCATCCGGCTCGAAGGGGTCGTGTACCGGCGGATGCAGGGGCCGGAAGCGTTCTCTGCATTGCACATCGCGTATCGGACCGCCGACCGGAACGAACATCTGTTGGCCCTGCTGACGGAGCTCCGGCGCAGCCATGCCGACAAGGTGCCGACATCGCGAAGAAAGCGCGCACCGTGAGCGTGGGTCGCGGCGAGTGACATCCAGGTTGCCGCCACTTCGAAATACCCAAAACGTATTGCAAGTTTGTCGAAAATTGTATTTCTGAATCTGATTCAGATTGCCTATTCTTCGGCCAACTGAGGGGCTCGACGAGTTGCGTTGAGCTGACCGGTCGGAAGCGAACCGCACGTGTTCGCCCGGAGACAAGATGACTATCGAACTGGAACCGTGGCGCCCTTGAGGGCTCGCGTTCCACCGACAGTCATACGGAGACAGCAATGAACAGAACGTTTCTCTCAGACATCTCTTTCGGGATCTTCGCAGCCGCACTCGCGCTGACAGGCTGCGGAGGCAGCGACGACCCGGCGGCCGACCCCACAGTGGTCCAAACGCAGCAAGGGGCGGTGAAGGCCGCCGCGGCGAACGGCGTGCAGCAGTTTCTCGGCGTGCCGTATGCCGCACCCCCGACAGGCCCGCTTCGCTGGAAGCCGCCGGCCGCTGCACTCAATCGCAGCAGCGTCTTGAACGCAAGCCAGCTTGGATCGGCATGCCTGCAGGCAGGGCCCCCACCGACGTTTGCACCGGCCGGGAGCGAGGATTGCCTCTTCCTGAACATCTACCGCCCGGATGCTGCGTCGGCCACGCCCTTGCCAGTGATCTTCGCGATCCACGGCGGTGGGTTCGTGCTGGGGTCCAGCGCCTTCATCAACGGTACGTCGCTCGCCAAGAACAACAACGTCATCGTCGTGTCGATCAACTATCGACTGAGTGCACTGGGCTTCCTGGCACATCCGGCGTTGACTGCCGAAGACACGACCACACACGCCTCAGGCAACTACGGCCTGATGGACCAGAATGCCGCGCTGGCCTGGGTCCAGCAGAACATTGCCGCATTCGGTGGCGACCCCGCCAATGTGACGATCACAGGTGGTTCAGCCGGCGGTGTTTCCGTGTTCACCCACATGGTCTCGTCGATGTCCGCAGGCTTGTTTGCGAAGGCCGCCCCGCAGAGCGGCGGCTTCACCCGCCTCCAAGCCACGCTTGCGCAATCCGAAGCCGCCGGTGTTGCGTTTGGCGAACCGTGGAATTGCAATGGCGCTGGTACCAATGCCCAGATCGCAGCGTGCCTTCGCGCCCTGCCCGCGGCCTCGACCCTGGCAGGCGCGCTGCCCCCGCCGCAATCCGGGACCGGCAATCTGTCCGCGTGGCTGCCGATCGTCGACGGCAGGTTCCTCGCGACCTCGACGTCGGCGGCCTTCAGTGCGGGCAACTTCAGCAAGGTCCCGCTGATGACCGGCGTCGTCGATGACGAAGGCACCTTCTTCGTCAGCGCCGTCTTTGGCCAGAACCCGATCACGGCGGCCACGTATGAGCCTGTCGGCATTCAAGGGTACTTGGGGCTCGCCGATCCGAGTGCGGTCTCTGCGCTGTATCCGACGACGCAGTACCCGTCGCGGAACCAGGCACTGGCGCGCGTGTACGGAGACTACCGGGTGATCTGCGGTGTCTTGCAGGACACCGACAGCATTGCGAGCGCGCTTCCTGGGAGCACCAAGGCCTACGTCTATCAGTTCTCAGAGAAGACGCCCTATCAAGACGCCTCGTCATTGTCCACAAGACTGCCGCCGAACAGCACGATTGCCTACGGCGCCTTCCACGGGTCGGACCTTCCCTATTGGTTCGACCAAATGACGACCAACCCGACCGCGGTTCAATTGCAGTTGGCACAGACCATGTCGAAGGCCATTGCCAATTTTGCGAAGACCGGCAATCCCAACACGGCCGGCGCCTTCCCGCAATGGCAGGCGTACAGCGCGGCCCAGCGAGGCGTCTTCAGCTTCAGCCACGGCGCGCTGAATGCGAATTTCGACGCCTACGACGCGCATCAGTGCGGCTACTGGTACGCGCAGCCTCCATCGACTCATCTGTAGCTCGCGGGCTCGATCACACCGCGTGCGGCTTCATGGAACGTCCGCCATCCTGCGCGCTGTCCACCACGGCGTCCACGAAGGCGGCGCCCTTCAGTCCGTCGTAGACACTCGGGATGTTCCGCCCGACAGCTCCAGGCTCTCGTCCTTCTTGGCGGGCCCTGATCGCCTCTGCGAACCCCGCATACAGGTTGCCGAACGCTTCGAGATAGCCTTCGGGATGCCCAGGGGGAGTCCGCGTCCGAACCTTCGCTGATTCGGACAAGTCGTCTGCGCCGCGCATGATGCGTTCGGTTCGCCCCATCAGCTTCGTGAACTCGAGTTCGTTGGGTTATTCCTGAAACCAGGTCAGCGAACCCTTCTCACCGAAGACGCGCAGCCGGACGCCGTTGGAGCAGCCAATGGCGACTTGAGACGGTCCGCCTCTTCCGGATTTTTTCGGATCGGTCCGCCACGCGGCCTGGGCATTGCCCTGGGTCTCGATCGCCGTGGCCATCCATTCGAGCGGGTACTCGACCTGGACCACGCGAATGGCACCGAGCAAACCGGCAGCCACCATCTCGCGCGCTTCGTGAACCATCGGATAGCCGGAGTAGGTGTAGGTCACGCCCATGAAGCGCTTGGTCTTCTTGACGACGGCTTCGAGCGCGACGGCATCTTCGAGCGTCGTGGTCAAGGGCTTCTCGCAGATGACGTCGAGCCTGCTTCATGTCGTCATTGCTCCTCAGCCAAGGCCCAGCATCTGGCGGTTCGCCGCCTTGTCTGCTCCCGATTTCACGAAGTCATCGAATGCGCGGTCCGCCACGCGGATGATGTGCTCGCGAATGAACTTCGCTCCCTCGGCGGCGCCATCCTCCGGGTGCTTCAGGAAGCACTCCCACTCGAGCACGGCCCATCCGTCGAAGTCGTAGGTGGCCAGCTTCGAGAAGATGGCGCCGAAGTCGACCTGGCCATCGCCGAGCGAGCGGAAGCGCCCGGCTCGGTTCTTCCACGGCTGGAAGCTGCCGTAGGCGATCGGTGTCGAAAACGAAGTTCGCCTGATCGTGACCGGCCTCCTGCTGGTGTTGGCCGTATCGATCGACAAGCTGATCGAGAAAGCAACGGGACAACAGTCGTTCTGACCCTTGGCATGCAGCCCCCATGCGAGGCATGGCGGGCTCGCACTATGCAAGCGGTCGGCGTTCGAAGTACTCGGCGCAAAAGCCCTTGAACGCACGGACCAAAGGCGACAGGTATCTGTTGCTGGGGTAGGTGGCCGCCATGGTGATGGTCGCGAAGCGCCACTCGGGCAGCACTTCGACCAATCGCCCGTCGTTCAATGCCGCGTCGCAGATGAAGCTGGGCACCTCGGAGATGCCCAGACCATCGACCACGCCCTGCTGAACACCCGCATAGTCGTTGAGCACCAGGCGCGGTTCCGGTTTGACTTGCACCGTGTCGTCGCCGCAGACCAAGGTCCATTGCACCGGCCGCTCCCAGCGGGAAAACGCGACGTTCACATGGGGCGCGATCTCGTGCGGATGCGTCAACGCTTCGATGCCCGCCAGATACCCGGGCGACGCGACAAGCCTCGGCCGGAGGATCGCCACGGTGGGCGCCACAAGGCTGCTGTCATGGCGATGACCGACGCGCAGCGACACATCGACGCCGTCGGCAATGTGGTCGACGTCGCGCTCGGTCACCAGGCAGTGGATCACCACGTTGGGATAGACCTTCTGGAAGGCCGCGAAGAGCGGAACGATGACGAGGTCCGACATGCTGGGCGGGATCGAGATCCGCAACCGGCCCGAGATCTCGGTGCGGCGGTCGGTCATCAGCGCATCAGCGGCGTCGAACTCCGTCAATCCGCGGCGGCACAGCTCGAAGTAGTCCTGCCCGATGTCGGTCATTCGAAGCTGCCGTGTCGAGCGCTCGAGCAAACGAACGCCTAGCGCCTTCTCGAGCTCGGCGATCTTTCGGCTCAGGGTCGACACCGGCAGGCCTTCGCTTGCCGCCGCCTTTGAAAAGCTCCCGGCCTCGACCACCTTGACGTACTGGGCCATCGCGTTCTTGTCGGTACGAGACTTCATTCTTCCGCCGGTGAGAAATTGGCTCGCCAATTTACCGGCTATTCCTGGCTTCGAGCGGCAGCGACCGCGCGGATCTCGATCAAGAGCGTGGGGCGCGCCAACGCGGCCACACCGAGGATCGTCCACGCCGGAAACTCTTCTTTGATGTAGCGATCCTTGACCTGACGAAAGTCGGTCAGCTGCTTGTCGATGTCGACGTGGTAGCTGACGAGTTCGACCAGGTCCGCGAAGCCCAGGCCCTCGGCTTCGAGGATGACGCCCAGCCGCTTGAACGCCCAATCAGCTTGCTCTTGCGCGGCTTCCGGAATGGCGCCGTCCGCTCGCAGCCCCACCTGGCCGGCCACGAAGACCAAGCCACCGGCCTTCACTGCCGGCGAGTACTTGAAGGTGCCGAATACCGCTGTCGAGTCGAAGACCGGATGTCCGTCGGGTACCTGAACGATGCGCTTGCTCATCTCAATCTGCCTTTGCTTCTGTTGCCGTCAATGACCCCCGGCGGGCCTGGTCCTTCTCCTGCGCTTCGAACAGCGCTTTGAAGTTGCCTTCGCCGAAACCGTCTTCGCCTCGCCGCTCGATGACCTCGAAGAAGACCGGCCCGATCTGGCGTCGCGTGAAACGTTGCAGCAGCAAGCGGCCCTCCGACTTGCCGTCGATCAAGAGGCCGCGCCGCTCGAGATCCTGCACGGGCAGGCCGTGTCCTGGAATGCGCTGATCGAGCCCCACGTAGTAGGCGTGGCTCGGGGCGTCCATGAACTGGATGCCCGCGCTCTCGAACGCGTCGATGGTCCGGACCAGGTCAGCACTCAGCAACGCGATGTGCTGGATGCCTTCTCCGCCGTAGTCGCGGATGAACTCGTCGTTCTGGTTCAGGGCGCCGTCGGTGTCATGCGCGCTGGCAGCGATCGGAATCGACAACTTGCCGCAGGGCGCCACCATCGAGCGCGCCCGCATGCCCGTGCGCCGCCCCTTCACGTCCAGATACTGCTTCTGCACGAACCCGAAGGTCGACGCGTAGAAGTCCGCCCACCGATCGAGGTTCTGTGGGTGGACGATGTTCGATGTGTGGTCCACGGCCACGATCATCGCGTCGTGCGCAACCGAGTCTTGCGCGGCCGCCACCGGCTCGAAGAACTCATCGAGCGAGCCCTCGACGAAGTAGACGAGACTCTCGCCGATCCCTTCGATCGTCGGCGTGTCCACCGCGTACGCGCCGGACTCCTCTTCCGAGGCGAGCCGCGCGCCGCCACGGGTGGCCGCGCGGGTGGCAGCGGCCGCGTCGTTCACACGGATGCCGATGCCTCGCACGCTGGCACGATGGGCCTTCAGGAACCTGTTCGGCTCGGCGTTGAGGATGAACTCGGCGTCGCGCTGGCGATAGCGAAAGACCTGCTTGTGCCTGGCCTGGCCGACGAGCGCGAAGCCCAGGCGGCGAAACAACGCTCCCATGCTGTCCGGATCGTTGGTGGTGAACTCGACGAAGGCGAAACCGTCGGTGACGACGCGATCGGCGTTCGGGCTTTCAGCGGAAGCATTCATGGCAGGTGGCACCGGGGTCGGCAGCAGCGAAAGCAACGATGCTACGAACACATGACACGAGGGTCGATGGGCCCGCGAAGGCGTTTTGGCGATCTGGCGTTGTTCGATAAGGCGAACTGCCAGAGCCATGCGACGTCGGCCGTCGCCACCCTCACACCTTGAGGTCAAAGCTCTCATCGGCCAGCTGCTCCGGCGTCAGCCGAGCTCGGGCACCGATCAGCTTGCGGCTGTGCATGTGCTCGGCGGGGCGGTTCACCGAGTGCGCGGCGACGAGCGTGCCCTGGCGCAAGTAGAAGACGCTGAAACGATCGCGCTCGGTGTCGCCGCGGACGACGACGTCATCGCCCGGCATCGCCAGCCCTGCCATCTGAAACTTGAGATCGAATTGATCGCTCCAGAACCAGGGAACCGCAGCGCACGGCTGGGCACGACCGACCAGCACCGATGCGGCGGCTCGCGCGCCATCGTTCGCGGCCTGAACCGACTCGAGACGCATCCGCGCCGGCGCCCCTGGCGCCGATGCCAACGCCATGCAGGCCACGTCGCCGGCGGCCAGAACGTTATGGACCGACGTTCGGCCCAGCATGTCCGTCTCGATACCGTTGAAGACCTTCAGCCCGCCCTGGACGGCCAGCTCGTCGTTCGGCTGCACGCCGATCCCGACCACGACGAGATCGCAGTCGATCCGCTCGCCGTCTTGCAGCGCCACCGCCGAGACCCGTCCGTTTTCGCCGTAAAGCGAACGGACTGCCCGGCCGGTGCGCAACTGCACGCCGCGCTTGCGGTGGGCGTTCTCGACGTAGGCCGACATCGACGGCGTGAGGCTGCGCGTCAACAGCCGTTCGGCCGCCTCGACGACCGTGACCTCGATGCCGAGCGAGCGCAGTGCAGACGCGACCTCGAGCCCGATGTAGCCGCCGCCAATGACGCAGGCGCGCCGTGCGCTGCGCGCCGCCGGAAGAAGCCTCAGCGCATCGTCGAGCGTGTGCAACTGGAACACGCCATCGAGCTGCGCGCCAGGCACATCAAACGCGCGACCGCGCGCCCCGGTCGTCAGTGCGAGCCAGCCGTACGTCAGCTCGGTGCCACCGGCCAGGCCCAGCCGTTGGGCGTTCACGTCCAGCGACGTGGCGCGCTCCCCCAGCCGCAGCTCGATCCGGTTCTCGTCAAAGAAACTCGGGCCGCGCAGGGCGAGCTTGTCGACCGTGGTCTTGCCCGTCAGCACGCCCTTGGACAGCGGTGGGCGCTGGTAGGGTGCATGGCGCTCTTCACCGACGATGACGATCGGTTCTTCGAAGCCGAGCTCGCGCGCGGTCGCCGCCAGCTGAACGCCGGCATACGAGGCACCGACGATGACGAGCGCTTGTGTCGCGGCCATCAGACCTGCGTTTCCGGCACTTGCACGACGAGTCCGTCCAACTCGACCGTCATCGGGATCTGGCAGCTCAACCGACTGGTCGGCTTGCGCTGCGCGGCGACACCGTCCAGCAGCTCCTCTTCCATGGCATCTGCCGACGGCAGCCGGTCGAAACAGTCGGCCTCCACATAGACGTGGCAGGTCGCGCATGAGCAGCTGCCGCCGCACTCCGCATCGATGCCACGGACGTTGTGGCGGATGGCCGTTTCCATCACGCTGTCACCGACTTTCGCGTCGACGGTTCTGCGCGTGCCGTCCTTGAGAATGAAGTGAATCGCTGGCATGTGGCTGCTCAGAACATGTCGAAGTACTCGCGGTGTTCCCACTCGGTGACCTCGAGGTCGAAGCGTTCGATCTCGGCTTGTTTGATGTGGCACAGGTAGTCGATGAAGACATTCCCCATCTGCTCGTTGAGCATTGGGTTGGCTTTCAGGCACGCCATCGCTTCTCCGAGTGAGCGCGGAAGATGCCGGTCGCTCGTCTCGTACGGCGCGTCCGCCGAGGGGCCGGGATCGATGCGGTGCTTCAAGCCATCGAGACCGGAGAAGAGCTGCGACGCCATGTACAGATACGGGTTCGCAGTCGGCTCGCCGACGCGGTTCTCGATGCGCGTGGCGCTCTGGCCGACGCCGCCGAGCACGCGCAGCATGGCGCCGCGGTTGTCCCGCGCCCAGACCGCCCGATCGGGTGCCAGCGAAAACGGCCGGTAGCGGCGATAGCCGTTGATCGTCGGGCTGGCGAGCGCGGCCGCGGCGCAAGCGTGCTCCTTGAGACCACCGAGATAGTGCATGCCGATCTCGCTGAGGTCGCGGCCCGCCTCGTTCGGCATGAAGGCGTTGACGCCATCGCCGGTGCGGCGCAAAGACTGGTGCAGGTGCCAGCCGCTGGACATGACATTGGGAATCCGCGGGCGGCACATGAAGGTCGCGTGGTAGCCGGCGCGCGAACAGATCTGCTTGATCGCGCTGCGCAACAGCACCATCGTGTCCGCCGGGGCCACGCCAGCGGTCGGCCCGAACGTCAACTCGAACTGGCTGGGGCCGAACTCGATCTCGAGCGAGCGCAGCGGCAAGCCGAGCGCGAGAAGCTGTGAGCGCAACAGCTCCATCACCGCGTCGACCCGGTCATAGCGCAGCTCGGTGAGGTACTGGTACCCGTGCGTGAGCAACGAGACCCGCGGTGGCTCGCCAGGCTGGCCCGAGTCTCCCAAACCCATGCGCGCGTCGTCGAGCTTGAACACGTGAAACTCGACCTCGAGGCCGGCCACGAACTCGAGCCCGCGCTCGGCAAGCTGCGCCACCGCGCGCTGCATGATCTGGCGCGTGGCGTAGGGGCAAGGCCGGCCGTCGCTCATGTAGGCGTCGCACAGAACCCAGCCCGTGCGCGACGCCCAGGGCAACACCTTGAAGGTCGACGGATCGGCGACGATCGTGAAATCGGCGCCGCCCTGGAAGCCTTCGATGGCGAAGCCACCGCCCTGCGCGAACACGGGGAACACCGTCTTGTGCGATGTGTCCTTGGCCAGCAGCGTCGACGTGAGGTTCACGCCGTCGCGCAGGGCGCCGCGCGCCTCGCTCGCCACCAAGGTCTTGCCGCGCAACAATCCATGCTGGTCGGGCCAGGCAAAGCGCACGACGTCGAGGCTGCCCGCATCCAGTCGGGCGATGATCTCGTCGGCTTGCTTGGCCTGGTCCTGCGACCACAGGCCGTGGCGATCTACGAATGAAGCCATGGCGTGGGTCGCCGCGTTACGCAGTCAGCCGGGCGCAGGCCCAGTCCGACTTCTTGCGGCGTTCGAGATCGGCGCCCTGCCAGTAACCCTCTGGATCGCTGGCGTCGCCAATGCCGTCGATGGAAGGCGGCCCAGTCAGCGCCTTGGCTTGCGATGCATCCAGCAGCATCGGCGCGCCTTCGCCTGCCAGCGTGCTCTCGATCGCCTTCACGAGCATGCGCCGGTACGCGATGATTCCCTTGTCCGTCGTGCCCAGGTGCTCGCGCGTGCGGTCCTGGATCGGGCCTTGCGATTCGACCGCCCATTGGTCGTGCACGTTGATGTCGTCGCCCATGCCGGTGTAGGTCTGAGTCAGCTGCTCCTGCAGATCGAAGCCGTAGTCGTTGCGCTTGTTCTTGCGCGAGGTGTAGTCGGGCAGCTCGTAGAGCTCCAGGCGTTGGTCGCGCATCTGCTGTTTGTTCACGGGGCCCGTGAAGCTCGTGAAGATCGCGAACCAGTAGCAGTGCGTGTCGTCGACGGGCACGTGCCACTGGGAGATCGTCATGTCCGAACTCATCGGTATCACGAACGCCTGCGGGAACACGACGTTGGTGACACGCACGTGCATCTGGGTCTCGGAGAGCTCGCGCAGCGCGGTCAGGCGCATCCCGTAGTCGGTCGGGGCCACGCTGATGTCGGGGCGGTCGTACTCGCGCAGCACCTTCGTGATGGGCATGTCGGAGTCGGCCGAGGTGCCCCTGAACTGCTTTCCGTAGCCTTGCGATGTGTCTTCGTCCTCGAAGAAGCGGTGCAGGTACGAAGCATGTGCAGGGTCGATGCCCACTTCGAGCGCCTGCAGCCAGTTGCACTCGAACAGACCCTTGAAGGCGAACGTGTGCGAGTCGGGCGCGACGAAGCAGTCGAACGCCGGGAACGCCGGAGGCTCGCCCTCGCCGATGTACGCAAAGATGACGCCCGAACGCTCGGCGACGGGATAGGCCGACTGCTTGATCCGGCTGCACAACTTGCTGCCCGCAGGCTCGGCAGGCGTGTCGAGGCAAGCTCCTTTGACGTCGAAGAGCCAGCCGTGGAATGCGCAGCGCAAGCCGCCGTTTTCGAGCCGGCCGAATGCCAGGTCGGCGCCGCGGTGCGGGCAGTCGCGATCGAGCATGCCGAGCCGCCCGGCTTCATCGCGAAAGAGGACGAAATCCTGGCCCATGAGTCGGAGCGCCTTCAAGGGCTTCGGGCCGGAGAGCTCGTCCGCGAGCGCCACGGGCTGCCAGTAGCGGCGCAGGAGCCGACCTGCGGCGGCTCCGGGGCCGACCCGGGTCATGAGGTCGTTCTGTTCGGCACTGATCATGGGCGCTCCAAGGCTGACTGTCCTTTATTGCATACCATTGCATGCAGTATGCAGTATGCAAGGCAATTTCCTCGATCGAACGCGATATGTCAATTCTAATCAGCAATTCGTAGGTGTACACCCTGATGATCTTGATCAAAAACAGGCGAAACAGCGTCTCCATGGCGGTACTGTATGCAGCATATTGGCGATCAGTCGCATTCGCATGCATCTTGGTGGTGCGCCCGTAAAATCGTCCTTGCACCTGGCTCACTGGAACACGATGGACTCTCAACAATCGCGCGTACTCGTGCAGCTGCGAGACATGATCCTCAAGGGTGAGTTCGTCCCTGGGGAGCGTCTCGCAGAGATTCCGCTGGCCGAAAAGCTGAATGCTTCGCGGACGCCCGTCCGCCTCGCGCTGAGCAGCCTGGAGCACGAGGGGCTGATTGAGCCCTCACCCAGCGGCGGCTACCAGATGCGGCGCTTCACCGCACGAGAAATCAGCGATGCGATTCGGCTGCGCGGCGTGCTGGAGGGTTTCGCGGCACGGCTCCTGGCCGAAGACGGCGCCTCGCGCCAGCTTCTGCGGAACCTTCACGAATGTCTCGCGGAGGGCGACAAGGCGGTCGACAAGGCGACGATGGACCTGGATGACTACGCCGTCTACGTCGAAACAAACGACCGCTTCCACAACCTGATCGTCAGTGGCTGCTCCAACTCAGCGGTGCACCGCGCGATGGACATGCTCAATGGGCAGCCATTCGCTGCGCCCAGTGCGATGCTGCCCATGCAGTCGTCGATGGAAGAGGGTCATCAATGGATGAAGCACGCCCAGCGCACTCACCACGCGATCGTGCAGGCCATCGAGCGCGGCCAAGGTTCTCGAGCCCAGGCGCTGGGCGAAGAACACATCGAAATCGCGCGAATGAATCTGGAACACGCGATGGACCGCCCGGAAGTCGCCGCAGCAGTGTTGCCTGCGATGCGGCTCGTCACCGACAAGACGGGCGGTTGAGTGCGGGCCACCGCAGCGTGTTGACGCTCATCGAAACCTGACCCGCCTTCAGGCCTGCTCCTCGCGAGCTTGCCCCGCATCCTGGGTCAGCACGTCGACCCGGAACGCTGGCCGCGCGCGCGCTGCTGGAGCTGCTCGCCACTGCCATGGGCCGCTGCGGCGGCGAGCCTGTCGGGCGTTCTGATTTCGGCAACGGGCGCGTGCCCGAATCGATCTTCTCGCCGGCACAGCCGCTTTCTACACTGGACGCGAGCTTGGAGCACCGCTGCGCGGACACGCTCGCGGAGCGTCTCGGGGCGCAGTGCCAAAAGGTGTGCTGACTTCAGCATCGCCCCACCCCCGACGCCCGTCGGCGACGTTCGGCCGCCTGGCCATCGATCGGCCCGCCTGCCCACAAAAATTGAGCACAAAAAAAGAGGGAGCGAATGAAAACGAAACGCATGGCCCCTGCGGGGCACAAACCGTCGTGGGCCGTCATAACCCTGACTTCCCTGTTCCTCGCGGCTGCCACCTTGAGTGGGTGCGGCGGCGGCGACTCGGCGTCCAGCACGCCATCGTCCGGCGACAGCGCGCCCTCGCCTGCGCCGCTTCTTGACGGGACGACGGCCGACCCCAATCCGCCCGTGCCAGAAAATGACAATGCAGCGCCTGCTCCTGCACCTGCGCTGCCGACGCCTGCAGCGGACGCTCCTGCACAGCCGCCGCTGTCGCAACAAGTGACCTCGGGTGTTGACATGGGCAAGCTGGGCGTGGCGATCAAGCCCGTGGCTGCGACGGCTTCGACGACCAACGGCGGCAACACGGCCGCACAGGTGCTTGACGGCGACGCGACCAGCACCCGCTGGCAGAGTTCTCAAGCGGACGACAACTGGATCCAGTTCGATTTCGGCAAGAAGACCGCGATCGGCTACATGAAGCTGGTGTGGGAAAACTCGTACGGCAAGGAGTACGCGCTCCAAGTGTCCGACGACGGCACCACCTGGTACCAGCTTCGCTACGTGGTCGACGGCAAAGGCGGCACCGAAGAATTCTTCAACCTCAATGCCAACGTCCGCTACGTCCGGCTGAAGGGTGTGGCGCGCGGTACCAAGTACGACTACTCGCTATACGAGGTGGAGTTCAAATCCCCGGGCAGCGACAACACGCTGGGCGGCGCGGTGGCGACCTCGTTCACGCCATTCCCGGCCAGCGGCGACAAGCTCGCTGCTGCGCCTGGCGCGAAGGAGCCGCTCGAGGTCTTGCAGTTTTCGCTGCCTGATGGAACCCTGGTGACTCGCTGGGGCATGCGCGCCGGCGGCCGGCACGGCCGCGAGCGCGGGGAGTCGTGGAACGAGATCGGCTATGGCGAGAACGAGACCGTCGATGCGGCGGGCAAGCCGCTCGACAAAGGCCCGGGCTCCTACCTGACCTTCGTCAAGAACTACTTCAAGAACCGGACCTGGGGTGTCGAGTTCATCGACAACAGCAAGGTCGCCGGCGTGACCAACCCGCGGCTGATCGTCAACGAGTACTACCAAGAGGCGCAGCGGGGCGGCGGCCACGGTTTCGTGCGCGGCTTCACCAACCCCAACGTCACCGGCTTCGGCTGGACGCGCCCCGGTGAGATCCTGGATCGCACGGCGTACACGCAGGGCGGGCAAGGCATCGCCGCCTGCCCCGCCATGCCGAGGCCGACGCAAGCTGCGCTGCTCAGGCCCACCAGCGGGTACAACGGTGTCATCGGCGCCAACGGCGGCTGCAGCCTGATCTTCGACAACTACCCGGGCTACAAGACCCTCGTCGCCGACGCCAACGGCGTTCTCGTCGGCAACGGCGACAAGGTTGCTGATCGCCCACTCAAGGCAGGCGACTATTTCGAATTCACGAACTCCTTCTTCTCGACCCGCGCGGACATGGACGCCGTCGGCGACAGCGGTGCCTTCCGCTACTACTCGATGGAGTTGACCTATGTGATGGGCGAGGGCCTGCGCCCGTGGTACGGCGTGCAGCCGCGGCTGATGAACGCACCGCTGCCTTCGGAGACCCTGCAGGGCGGCTTGGGATCGGTGTCGTACGACTACTCCGACGACAACGTGCGGATGTTCCAGCAGCCGTACAACCACATCGGCATGCAGAACATGCAGCGCTTCGTCGAAGGGCGCCGCTGGTTCCACACCAGCATGCAAACCGGCGAGCACAACGAGGACGGCAACGACCGCAACGACGAGGCCATCGGCCTGCAGGGGCCGCGCTTCAACCAATCGAGCTGCTTCGGCTGCCACATCAACAACGGCCGCGGGCTGGCGCCGACAGTCATCAATCAGCGCGTGGACACCATGGCCGTGCGCGCCGCAGAGCCGGACGCCAACGGACGGCAACTGCCGCACCCGACCTACGGCACTTCGGTGCAGATGAACGCGCGGGCGTCCACCAACGTCACCCGGAGCGACTGGGGCACCGGCGTTCGGGTGGCGGGCTTCGACGTCAAGACCGTGAAGCTCGCCGACGGCACCGCAGTTGAACTGAGCAAACCCAAGGTGGCGTTCAACGGCCCGACGCCCAGCGTGTATTCGCTGCGCAGCGCCCAGCCGGTGATCGGCATGGGTCTGCTCGAAGCGATCTCCGACGCCGAGATCCTCTCGCGTGTGCGCAGCACGCCGGACGCCGATGGCGTGAAGGGCCAGGCCAATTACGCCTATGACCCGGAGACCGGGGCCGTGCGCCTGGGTCGCTACGGATGGAAGGCGTCCAAGGTCAGCCTGCGCCACCAGATCGCCGGGGCCGCGCTGCTCGACCTGTCGGTCACGTCGCCGGTCTTCCCCAATCGCGACTGTCTGTTCGGCCCGGCCAAGTGCAACACGAGCAAGGTCGAACGCGGCCTCTCGAACGACGTCCTGCAATTGCTGACGCGCTATGTGGCGCTGCTGGGGGTGCCGGCACAGCGCAGCCTTGCCAGCGGCTTCCCGAAGGGGGTGTCGCCGATCGCGGCGCTGGATGTCGACCCGGCCCTGGTGAAGGCAGGTGCGAAGGTGTTTACCGACAGCAAGTGCTCGAGCTGCCACGTCACCGAGATGAAGACCGGTTCCGGCAGCGAACTCGCGGAGGCACGCAACCAGACGATCAAGCCGTACACCGACATGCTGTTGCACGACATGGGTTCGGACCTGGCAGACAACCTCACCGAGGGTCTGGCCACGGGCAGCATGTGGCGCACCTCGGCGCTGTGGGGCATCGGCTACACCGAGCTGGTGGCCGGCAAGGACATCAAGGTGGGCTACCTGCACGACAGCCGCGCCCGGACGCTCACCGAGGCCATCATGTGGCACGGTGGCGAGAGCACTGCGAGCCGCCAGCGCTTCGAGGCGCTGGGCAAGGCTGATCGAGACGCGCTGATGGCCTTCCTCCGCTCGCTGTAGCGCTCATAGAGTGCGGCGATGGCGCCGCCGCACAAGTGCCACGCGCATCGACAGCGGTCGCTGTTGTCCCGAATTCGTTCAACACGTATCACGGGATACAGCGCCGGCACGCTGCGGTCATGAGAATCGAACCAGCCCAACCCACGGTGACTGGAGATTCGATGACTGCTCTCTCTCGACGCGACCTTGCCCTCTGTGCCGCACTCGTTCTCGGGCTGGGTTCGGCCTCTCGAGTTTCGGCGCAAGAGCAGCCCGAACTGCGGATCGCGGCGATCGTCGCCGTCACGGGCGCTGCATCGGCGCTCGGCGCGCCGGAGCGCAATGCGATCGAACTGTTTCAGAAGACCTGGCTTCCCAAGGCCAAGCTTCCCTTCAAGGTCACCGTCGTTCAATACGACGACGCCTCCGACCCGGCCAAGTCCGTGAGCCTGGTTCGCAAGGCGATCGAAGAGGACCGCGCGCATGTCGTCATCTGTTGCACGACGACGCCCAGTTCGCTCGCGATCGTCGACACGATCAACGCGGCGAAGGTGACGATGATTTCGATGGCGTCCTCGGCCGCGATCGTCGAGCCGATCAGCACGCGCCCGTTCAGCTTCAAGACGCCGACGTCCGACAAGCTCATGCTGCAGCGGACCGTCAGCTACATGAAGCAGCAAGGCATCAAGAAGATCGCTTTCTTCGGCCTGGAGGACTCGTACGGCGAGACCGGGCTGAAGGAGCTGGTGCCACGCGCGAAGGCCGAAGGCGTCGAGCTGCTCGCGACGGAGCGCTTTGCGCGGCAGGACACCAACTTCACGCCGCAGGCCTTGCGGATCCGGCAAGCGCAGCCTGACGCCGTCTACATCCACGCCATCCCGCCTTCGGCCAACCTCGCGCACGAGGCACTGAAGCGGGTCGGCTACGCGGGGCCGATCTATCACGGCGCCGGCGCGTCGATCCGGGCGTTCGTGGACATCGGGAAGAACAACGTCGAAGGTGCGATCGTCGGCGTGGGTGCACTCAACGTCTACGATCAGATTGCCAAGAGCAACCCGCTTCGGGCCCCGCTGGCCGAATACGCAGCGCTGTACGACTCGGTGTACGGCCAGGGCAAGGTCGACCTGTTCTCGGGTCAGGCGTGGGATGCCGCCATGCTCTCGATCAAGGGCTACCGCGGTGCCGTCGATGCCGGAACCAAGCAGGCTGATTTGCCTGCCATGCGCATCGCCATCAAGAACGCGCTGGAGCACACCAAGGACTACCTCGGCGTGAACGGCGTCTTCAACCTCAGCGCGGAAGATCACCTCGGCCTGGACAAACGCTCGACGTTCCTGTCGCAGATCAAGAACGGTCAGTTCGTCCTGATCGAGGAATGACTCGCCTTGGAGACCGCACTCTTCTTGCTGGTGGATGGCATCACCAGCGGGGCCGTCTACGGCCTCGTCGCGCTCAGTCTGATCATCGTCTACACGGTGACGCGTGTCGTCAACATCGCGCAGGGCGAGTACGTCATGCTGGGCGCACTCTCCTTCGCGTCGACGCTGCAAGGCGTGTTCCAACCGCTGTGCATGCCGGTCGCGGGGGCCCTCGCGGCCTTCGTCGTCGTTGACCTGCTGAATCGGCACACCGGCCGCGCGGCCAAGCTGCGCCTCCTGGCGACGCGCGCAGCGTGGATCGCCGGCGTGCTGGCGATCAACTACGCGGCCTACCGCTCGACAGGCTCGTACTGGCTTGCCGCGCTGGCATCGGTCGCGACCACTGCGTCGCTCGGCCCCATCGTCCATCGCGTCTCGGTCGAGCCGGCGCCGAACGCCTCCCAGATCGTGCTGCTCATCGTCAGCGTGGGCGTGTACATGGTGCTGCACGGCACGGCCGCGATGCTGTGGGGGACCGAGCCGCGATCGGTGCCACCGGTGGCCGATGGCGGCGTGGCGATCGGGCCCGTGTTCGTGACCTACCAGAGCTTGTGCATCTGTCTGCTGTCGCTCACCGCGATGGTCGTGCTGTACCTGTTCTCGGAGCGCACGCTCGTCGGCCAGGCGCTGCAGGCCGTCGCGATCAATCGCGTCGGTGCGCAGCTGTGCGGCATCCCGGTGCGCTGGGCCGGTCAATTGAGCTTTGCCGTCGGTGCTGCCTTCAGTGCGTTCTCCGGTCTATTGCTGGCCCCGCTGGTGACGGCCAACTACGAGATGGGATTCGTCGTCGGGTTGAAGGGGTTTGTGGGCGCGGCGCTCGGCGGCATCGTCGAGTATCCGACCGCGCTGATCGGCGTGGGGCTCGTCGGGACGATCGAGTCGTTTGCTGCCTTCCACGCGAGCGCCTTGCGCGACCTGATCGTCTACTTGCTGGTGATTCCCATCCTGCTCTGGCGCAATGCCATGAAGCCGCCGCAGGACCACGGGCATTGACATGACGCATTCCATCTCGAACAAGCAAGCGGCGCTGCTGGCTGCCTGCGGTGTGTTCCTCGTCGCGGCACTGCTGGCCGGCGTGCTGCCGCCCTACTACCTGACGCTGCTGGTCACGGTCGGCATCACTGCGCTGGCCGCCAGCGGCCTCGCGCTCCTGCTGAGTTCGGGCCAGGTGTCGTTGGGGCACGCGGCGTACATGGGCATCGGCGCCTACGGGTCGGCCATCCTGGCCCGCGACCACGGCTTCCCGACGCCCGTGGCGTTGCTTGCCGGGGTCGCGGCGGCCGCGTTCGCGGCACTCGTCGTCGGCAGCGTGACGCGGGGCTTGAAGGGCCACTTCCTGCCGCTTGCGACGCTGGCGGTCGGCATCGCGACACCGACGGCGCTGATCGGTGCTTCGTCGGTCACCGGCGGTGCATCGGGCTTCGGCCAGATCCCGGCGCTCGCGATCGGCCCCCTGGACCTGTCGAGCGAACGGTCGCTTGCCATCCTGGTGTGGCTTCTCGTCGCCATCGCCGCCGGCGGGCTCGCTCGCTTCCAGAGTTCGCGCATGGGCAGGGCTGTCGCGGCACTGAATGCGAGCGAGCAGATGGCCCAGGTGGTGGGCATCGACACGCCGCGCCTGAAGCTGTCGATCTTCGTGATCGCCGCCGCCCTGGCCGGGCTCGCCGGCGGCCTCTACGCCTTCTATTTCAGGTTCGTCAGCCCTTCGCCGTTCAGCCTGCCGGCGAGCATCAACCTGCTGATCGCCTGCATCCTGGGCGGCGCGGCCAGCCCGTTTGGCGCCGTGCTCGGCGCGATCGCCGTGATGGCGATCGAGATCTTCCTGCAAGACGTTCTGGCTCGAAAGCTGGGCCTGCCCGGGCACGTCGAGATGGTCGTCTTCGGTGCGGTCCTGATCGGCGTTCTGCTCAAGTGGCCGGGCGGGATCTGGTCGGCACTTGCGCGCTTCTGGCCGAGTTTCACGGCGCTCAAGCCGAATGCTGATGCCGGTGGTGCCGAGTTGACGCCTTCGGCCGCTGAACGCCACAAGCCACACTTGCTTCAGCTGTCCGGGATCGGAAAGTCCTTCGGTGGCTTGCAGGCCCTCGCGGATGTCACCTTCTCGGTCGGCGCTCGCGAGATCGTCGGGTTGATCGGCCCCAACGGCGCCGGCAAGTCGACCACTTTCGACATTGCCACCGGCTTGACCCAGCCGACGGCCGGGCAGGTGCATCTCGATGGCCTCGCCCTGCCGGCGAAGCTCTCGCAACTCGTCGAGTTGGGCGTCGCCCGCACGTTCCAGCACGTCAAGCTCGTCCCCAACCTGTCGGTGATCGAGAACGTGGCGCTCGGTGCCTACAGGCAAGGCTCGTCGGGCATGTTGGCCGGCATGGCCGGATTGGATCGCGACGAAGAAGCAGCGACCTTTGCCCTGGCCTGGCGCGCGCTCGGCATCGTGGAGTTGGAGGCGCTGGCCAGCGTGCCGGCCAGCTTGCTGACCATGGGCCAGGCCCGCCTCGTCGAAGTGGCGCGCGCGATCGTGAGCCGCCCTCGCCTGCTCTTGCTGGACGAGCCCGCGGCCGGCCTGCGCACGGGAGAGAAGCTCAAGCTGGTCGGGCTGCTCCATCGCTTGAGGCGTTCGGGAACCGCGGTCCTCATCGTCGAACACGACATGGACCTGGTGATGAACTGTGTCGACCGCCTGATCGTGCTCAACCGCGGGCGCGATCTCGCCAGAGGCACGCCCGACGAAGTGCGCGCCGATCCGCAGGTCATCGCCGCCTATCTCGGAACCTGACACCTCGGAGCCTGAGCTCGAAAGGCCTTCAGCCCATGCCTCAACTTCAACTCGAGCACATCACGCTCGGCTACGGCCGCGCCCTCGTCATCGACGAGCTCAGTCTTCTGGTGCGTCCCGGCGAGCTCGTGACCATCCTGGGCGCCAATGGCGCCGGCAAGACCACGCTGCTGAACGGTGTCGCCGGCCTGATCCCCGTTCGATCGGGACGCGTGCTGCTGGATGGCGAGAACCTGACAGGGCTTCCGCCAGAGCAACTGGTGGCACGCGGCGTGGTCCTGGTGCCCGAGCGCCGCGAGCTGTTCGGGTCGCTGTCGGTCGAGACCAACCTGCGGCTCGGCGGCTATCGGCAGAAGGCCACCAGCGCGAAGACGCTGGAGCGTGTCTATTCGCTCTTCCCGATCCTTGCCGAGCGCCGAGCACAGATGGCCTCGACGCTGTCGGGCGGCGAACAGCAGATGCTCGCACTCGGCCGTGCATTGATGGCTTCGCCGCGGCTCCTGATGCTGGACGAGCCGTCGGTGGGCCTCGCGCCCAAGATCATGCGCGAGATCCTCGAAGTCATCAGCCGCCTGCGCAACGAAGGCATGACGATTCTGCTCGTCGAGCAGAACGCGCGCCTGGCCTTGTCGCTCGCCGACCGCGGCTACGTGATGGAGATCGGCCGCCTGGTGCTCGAGGGGCCGAGCTCGAGCCTGATCGACGATCCTCGCCTCAGCCAGGCCTATCTCGGCGGTGCAACGGATTACGCGGCAGCCAAGGCCGCAGCGTACGTCGACTGAATGCAGCAACGCCACTCGTTCGAGGCGCGCAGCGCCGAGGTCCGCCATGGTCATCGATGACATCGACAGGCGGCTGATGCTGTGCCTGCTGCGCGAGGGCCGCATCCAGACCAAGGTGCTCGCCGAGCGCATCGGCTTGTCGGCCCCTGCAGTCGCGGAACGCGTCCGCAGGCTCGAAGACGCGGGCGTCATCAAAGGCTACACGGCACGCCTCGATCTGGCCAAGCTCGGCTTCGGCGTGCAGGCGTTCGTGCGCGTGGCCGCAGTCGCGAGTCAGGGCCCGGTGTTGCTCAAGGCGTTCGAAAGCTGCCCGGAGGTCCAGGAAGTGAACAAGGTGACGGGCGACGACAGCTACCTGCTTCGCCTGATCGTCAAGTCCGTGCAGGACCTCGAGTCGGTGATCGAGCGGCTCAGTGTCGGAGTTCGGCTCAGCACTTCCATCGTTCTCACAACCGAGTCGGACGCCGATGCAGCGCTTGAGCGCTTGCTCGATCGCCTCGCGGTCAAACAAAGCCGTCCTGCCCAGTAGCTCAATTCGGGCGCGAGGTATCGAGCTATACAGACTGCACTGCGGCCCTGCTTCTACAGTGCTTTCACCCGCTCACTTGGAGGTCGTCATGAACACGCAGCAGCAGTACCGAAAGGTCATGGGGCGATTCGCCACCGGCGTGAGCATCATCGCTGTCGGTGTCGACACCGAAGTTCGCGCCATCACCGCGAACTCGGTCACCTCGATCAGCCTCGATCCGCCGGTGTTGCTCTTCGGCGTGAAAAACGAGAGCCGGCTTTTGGCAGCCGTGACGCGGCAGCGGGCGTTCAGCGTCAATTTTCTTGCGGCACACCAGATGGACCTGTCGGCCTACTTCGCCGGCGCCAAAACGGAAACACCGCCGGACTGCTGGTCTACGGATCGAGAGCAGCCCACCGTTCGAGAAGCGCTGGCAGCACTGATCTGCGAAGTGGCCGAAACGCACAAGGTGGGCGACCACACGGTCGTGTACGGCAATGTGAAGTCGATGGTCCTTCCCGATCAATCGCGCGGAGCGCTCGTGTATCTGAACGGTCGCTATCGCTTCTTGGAAGAGTGTCACTAAGGAGAAGACATGCCACGCATGAGCAACCCGTCCGCGGTCGCACCGCCCTACAAGAACATCTATTCCCATACCGTCGAGATTCCCGCCGGGTCCCGCCTCGTATTCACCTCGGGACAACTCGGAATCGCGCCGGACGGCTCGATCAGTTCCGAGTTCGAGGGCCAGGCCGAGCAAGTGATGAAGAACCTGGCAGCCCTTCTTGCGCACCATGGCGTCGGCGTCGAAGCGCTCGTGCGCATCAATGCCTACGTGCTGGCGCCCGCGCAGATCCCGGTACTTGCGCGGGTACGTTCCGCTTGGCTGGGCGATGCCAGGCCCGCGATGACCACGGTCGTCGTGAGTGGCCTGGCCGCACCCGAGTGGCTGCTCGAAGTCGAAGTGGTGTTCAGCGTGGAGGGAGAGCAACCGTGAGGCAGCCGTCATCCGCGGCAACCCAGTCTCCTCGGCCGATCTCTCCTTTGCCGACGCCTGAGACTTTGGTCGCACTGGCGCGCGACTGCATCGTCCCGCTGCAGAAGCTGCGCGAGCAGCATGCCCGTGACAGACGTCTGTCGGCAGGCGCGATTTCGCTGTTGAGGGAGCGCGGCTTCTTCCGGATCTGCCAGCCGCGGGAGCATGGCGGCTACGGGCTGGATCCGGCAGTCCTTTGGGAGGTCACGCGCGAGATCGCGCGCGGCGACAGCGCGACGGCCTGGATCCTGAGCCTGGCCGGGCTGCACCCCTGGCTCGTCGGCTTGTTCGACGAACGCGCCCAGGCCGACGTGTTTGCGAACGGCGGCGATGCCATCGTCCCCGTGCTCAGCGGCGGTGTCGCGCGTGGCGTCACGGCGGCTCCCGAAGACGGCGGCTACCGCATCAACGGCCTGTGGCAGTACGCGTCGGGCGTCGACATCGCCACCTGGTTGTGCGTCATGGCACCCGTGCAGACCGACCAAGGCATCGAGCAATACCTGATGCTCGTGCCGCAGCAGAGCTTTCGGATAGACCACGACAGCTGGCATGTCAGCGGCATGCAGGGCACCGGCAGCAAAGACGTGTACCTCGACAACGAGTTCGTTCCGTCATGGCGCGTCCTGAACTGGAACGCCGCCCAGCGTGCCGCCGACGAAGCCGACGACAGCGCGCCCACCGCGAGACGCCTGCCCTTGAACCCGCTGTTCGCGATGTCGATCGCCGCGGCCGTGGTCGGTGTCGCCTACGGCATGCTAGACACGTACCGAGACGTCGTGGGCAAGCGGATCTTGAAGGCGACCGGCGCGCAGCAAAGCGCCGATCACTTCACCCACGCCGTCGCGGGCCAGGCGGCCAGCGAGATCGGCATGGCCTACGCGCTGCTCATGAACGACGTCAAGGAGATGGCGTCGGTGGCGCACAGCGGCAAGCGCTTCACGGTCGAACAGCGCACGCGCTATCGCGCCGACGCACCCACTGTCGCCAACACCGCGGTCGCCGGCGCGATGCGTCTCGTGCGCAACCTCGGCGGCAGCTTGCTGCCGGAGGGCCCGGTCGAGCAGCACTTCCGGGATCTGCATTGCATGGCCTCGCACTTCCTGCTGCAGACCGAGCCCGCGGTGGAGCTCTACGGTCGCCAGCAGCTGGGTGTCGAGCTGCCCACGGGGGCCCGCATATGAGCGATGCGCTGCCCGCAGTCGAAGGAGATGCGGGCTTGCATTCGCTCGGTGTGTCGGAGCTGCTGCGCGGGTATCGATCACAGCGGTTCACACCGGTCGACGTCGTCGAGGCCGTACTGCGCCACAGCGAACGCGTGAACGAGCGCGTCAACGCGTTCGTGCTGATCGACAGGCAGCGCGCCGTGGCCGCCGCGACCGAATCGTGGCGGCGCTGGAAGGAGGGCTCGCCCACCGGGCCGCTGGACGGCGTGCCGATTTCCGTCAAGGACACGATGAATGTCAAAGGTTGGCCGACGCTGCGAGGCTCGCATCTCTGCAGCGACGAGGCGCAAGCCGAATCCTCCGTCGTGGCAGCGCGGTTGGAGTCGCAAGGTGCCGTGCTCTTCGGCAAGACCACGACGCCGGAGTACGCATGGAAGGGCGTCACCGACAGCCCCAGACATGGGACGACTCGCAACCCTTGGCATCTCGAATGGACACCCGGTGGATCCAGCGGCGGCGCCGCGGCAGCCGTGGCCGCAGGTTGCGGCGCGATCGCGTTCGGCTCGGACGCAGCGGGGTCGGTTCGAATCCCGGCTGCCTTCTGCCAGGTGTTCGGCTTCAAGCCCACGTTCGGCGCGCTTCCGATCGCGCCGCCACTCGGATTCGTTCAGCAGGCGCACCTCGGGGTGATGACGCGTTCGGTACTCGATGCGCAGTACGCGTTGACCTCGACGGCAGGGGCCGACCCGGTGGATTGGAGCTCATGCCAGCCGCGGATCGACATTGCCCACCCGACGTCGTTGAAGGGGGTGCGGGTCGGGCGCTTGGTGAGCCGGAACCACAGCCCTTCGACGCTTGAGCGGCGGGCGGTCAGTTCTGCAGAGCATCGCCTCGAGGCAGTCGGTGCCAGTGTGCTCGACCACACGTTCGACCTCACCGAGTTGACCGACGTGGCGGCGACGCTCTACCGCTGCGCGGTGGGCTGCATCATCGACGGCTTCGGTCGCGACGCGCAGGCCCGCGTCGACCCCGGCATCCTCGCGTACGTCGAGTACTGGCGGTCCACCAGCCTGCGGGACTACATGGCCGCGCTGCATCGCCGCGAGACCGGGCTGGCCGCCTTGGGGGAGTTCTTCGCCTGCGTCGACCTGGCCGTCTCGCCGACGCTGCCCATCACGCCGTTCCCCGCAGGCCGGCTCGCACCGAGCGGCGACGGCGATTGGTTCGAGTGGAACCCGTACACCCCGGCTCTCAATCTGGCGCACTGCCCGGCGGCTTCGGTGCCGTTCTTCGATTCGGAGGGCCTCGCGCCCATGGGCGTGCAAGTGGTGGGCCGTCGCATGGAGGACGCTCTCGTGTTGCATGCGTCGGGCCAGCTGGAGGCAGCCTTCGGCCGTCGGCTCTCGCCGATGGCCGCAAGCGCTGCATGATGTCGGCGCAGCCACCACCGCCGCTTCCCATGCGACAGCCGACAGAGACCTGGTTTCTCGAGCTCCCACTGGCCGGCCCGTTGATCCGCGCCACCCAGTTCGGGCAGCGGCGCGTCTTCGAGAAAGGGGCGTACCTCTACCGGCAAGGCGAGCTTGACAGCCACTTCTACTTTCTTCTGAGCGGCCGTGTGCAAGTCAGCGTCGTATCGAGCGAGGGCAACGAGTTCATTCTGGAGATCATGGGCCGCTGGTCCGTGTGCGGCGAAGCCGCCGCGTTCGACAGGGGACCACGCTTCTCTGCCGCGTGTGCCGTCGAGAGAGTCGAGGCGATCGAGTTCGACGCCAACAACCTGAGCGAGGCGATTCGTCAGGACCCGGAGTTTGCAATTGCACTGCTGCGCATTGCCTGCATCAAGCAGCGTGTGGTGACAGTGCGAGTCGAGCGCCTCGCATCGCAGGCTCCCGAAGGGCGCCTCGCAGAACTCTTGCGTCGGCTCGCCGAACTGTACGGCGAAGAGGGACCGACCGGCACCAAGATCAAGATTCGGTTGACGCACGAGCAGATCGCATCGATGACCGGCACGTCCCGAGTGACCGTGACGCGAACGCTCAAGAAATGGCGCAAGGAAGAGATCATCGCGTTGGACAGCGGCTCGATCACGCTGCGCGACCTGAAGCGACTGATGCCTTGACCACACCGATCATGGAATAAGGATGATCGCGCCGGCCTTGCGCCGCGAGGCAATGTCCTCGTGCGCGCGCGCCGCTTGCACCAGCGGGTAACGCGTAGCCTCCAGCGATCCAAACACGCCTTGGCGATAGGCATCGAACACCGCCCGGCTCGCTTGCGCGAGGGCGGGTTGCGCATGCTGCGCCATCGGACCACCCACGATGCGCACCCCGCGCGACGCCAGCGCGGCCTGGTCGATGACCGGCTGCCCGGACGCCGCGCCGATCGTGACGATCTTGCCGCCGTCGCGCACGGCCGCGGCTGACGCGGCGAACGTCGCCTTGCCGACAAACTCGTAGACCACGTCGACGCCGCCCGGGACGATCCGGCGAATCTGCGCGGCCAGGTCAGCGTCACCCGATGCGAGGACATGGTCGATGTCGTTCGCGAGCGCGGCGCGCTTGACCTCCGACCCCGCGGTGCCGATCACGGTCGCGCCCAGCGCCTTGGCCCAACGCGAGATCAGCATGCCCACGCTGCTGGACGCGCCTTGCACCAGCACCGTCTCGCCGGCTTTCAGCTGATGGAAGCCGTTGAGCCCGGCCCAGGCGGTCAAGCCTTTGGTCAGCACGGTCACGACCTGCTCCGAGCTCAGATCGTCCGGCACCTTCACCAAGGCGTCGGCATTGATCAGGCGCACGGCGGCGTAGCTGCCAAGTGCCAGAAAGTAGGCGACACGGTCACCCACGGCGAAGCCGCTGACGCCTGGGCCGACAGCCTCGACGACACCCGCGCCCTCGACGCCGGGCACCGAAGGCAGCGACACCGGAACGACGCCCTGGCGGAACAAGGTGTCGATGAAGTTGACGCCGATCGCCTCGTGGCGCAGTCGAACCTGTCCGGCAGCGGGAGCGCCGACCTGCTCGTCTTCGACCTGCAGCACGTCGGGCCCGCCGTATTGATGAAAGCGAATGGTGGTGGTCATCTGAGTCTTTCGAATTGGGGACGGTGAGTGCATTGAAGAGTGGCTGCGTTCAAAGCTCGAAGCCGCCGATCGTCATGCCGCCATCGACGACGAGCATCTGGCCCATGACATAGCTGGCGGCGTCCGAACACAGCCACACCGCGGCGGCGGCCACCTCGCTCGGCTGTGCGCCTCGCTTGGCCGGGATGGCGGTGGTGACCAGTTTGGCGAAGGCCGGGTTTTGCATGCTGGCCTCCTTCACCATCGGCGTCTCGGTCCAGCCAGGCGCGAGCGCATTGACGCGAATGTTGCGGGCCGCGTTCTCCATCGCCGCGACGCGCGTCAGCCCATGCACGCCATGCTTGGACGCGGCGTATGCGCTCATGCCACCGGGGCCCGTCAGTGCGGCCACCGATGCGGTGTTGAGGACGACGCCGCCACCGCCGCGGTTCATCAGCGGCAGCTCGTACTTCATGCCGAGAAAGACGCTGCGCAGGTTGATCGCGATGACTCTGTCGAACTCGGCCGTCGGGTAGTCCTCCAGCCGGTGCGCCTGGCCGGAGATGCCTGCGTTGTTGAACGCGACATCGAGCCGCCCCGCCTCACTGGCGATGCGCGAGATCAACGCGGCGACCTCGGGTTCGATCGACACATCGACGCGCATCGCCTGCGCCCTGCCGCCGAGTTCGGCGATCAGGTCCTTGGTCTCGGCGAGGCCGCGTTCATCGAGATCGGCCAGGTAGACGACGGCACCCCGGCTCGCGAAAGCCCGTGCCGCCTCACGGCCTATGCCGGAACCGGCGCCGGTGACCAGCACCACCTTGTTGTTGAAGTCCTTGGTGTCCATGAGATCCTCTGTGAATTGGGTGTGCCTCAAAGATAGGGTTTGGCTCTGCAGTGCGGAAGCCTCTTTGTTTCGATGCGATCCATCTGATGAGCCGATGGATCTGCGCTTCGCGTCAGGCAGCGAAACCGCGGGCCGGTGACACCTGACGGCGGTTGTCCAAGCTGAAGTCGCCGGCGCCAAAGGCGACCACTTGCAGCAGGCCGCCTGCCATCGCGAGGTTCTTCAGAAAATGGAAGAGCTGGTTCTGGTCGCCGATCGCGTGGTGGAAGACGAATGCCGAGACGATCGAGAACACGGCCAGCGCAACGGCCGCCAGACGAGTGCGGTAGCCGGCGAGCAGCATCAGACCGCCGCCCAGTTCGATGACGACCGCGGCCAGATAGGACACCACAGGCAGCGGCAGCCCCACCGATGCGATGTAGCCCTGTGTTGCGCCCGGCGCGGCCAGCTTGCCGAAGGCGCTGACGAGAAAGATGGCTGCAAGCAGCAGCCGTCCGACGAGGGGAAGAACGGAGTTCGAGCGATCGAGATTGATGGTCATGATGAATTTCCTTTGAGTTGAGAGAAAGAAAACGGTGGGTGGTTCTTTTTGAGACGACGATCAGCGAATGCGGCCGAGCGCTCGCAGCTCCTCCCCGAGGCGGGCGATCTGCGCCTCTCCTGCTTTGAGTGCCTGGATACCGGTGTGAACCGAGTAGTAGCCCGTCACCAAGTCGTGCGGGTGCTTGATGGCCGAGCCGACAATGAATTCGCTGTCGCCTTCGGCCGCAAAATCGATGTGCTCGTCTGACTCGTCGAATATCGCGAGCTCGTGGTGCAGTTCGGTGCCGCCTGTGAGCAGCGTCCCGCGATCGGTGTGGGCCCAGGCGACCGTGTGGCCGGTCGGCGGCCGGTAGCGCCAGCGCTCGCCATCTGCGAGCCGAACATGAAGCAAGTTGACGCCGGCCGGCGCGCGAACATGACTGACCGCACCGGCGTGGCGGCCGAGAACAACGCGAGCCGGGCCGACTTGCGGGACATCGTGCGACAACAAGTACTGGCTGTGCGGCGGGCCGTTCTCGATGTCCTGCGGAAGCGCCAACCAGAGCTGGTAACCCTGGAAGCGATCCATCCCGATCGGACTCGCGTCGTGCCAGACGCCGCCTCCTGCCTGCAGCCACTCGAGGCTGCCGGCAGCGAGCTCGCCGCGTGCGCCCGTCGTGTCTTCGTACTGCATCGCTCCGCTGAGCAGCAGCGTCAGTGTCGCGATCCCCGAATGCGGGTGCATGGGGAACAACGCGCTGCCGGTGGGCTTGAAGTCGAAGTGATCCAGGAAGACGAAAGGCTTGATCCGCTCGCCGATGTCGCCTGGGCTGAACAGCCGGGTCACGGGGCCATGGGGGCGGCCCTTCGATCGCGTGACGACGCGTCGTCGAGGCGCGGTCAAGAGTCGGGTCTCGGTTTCGAGGGTCTGTGTCATGCGACATCCTTCAAGTTGCGTATGACCTGAAGGTTAGAGATCGGTCGCTGTCGGCGGAAGCCTATCTGTCTCGATGGAATCCATCGGTGCTGGCGATACGGGCTTGATTCAGCGACTCAACGTTAGAGTCCGGTCTTCACCTGGGGCGGCCCATGTGTTTCGACGGAATCCATCTGCAGGAGTCATACATGCTCGACGCTGTCTCCCTGGACCAGCTGCGCACATTCATCGCTGCGGCGGAGGAAGGCAGCTTCTCGGCTGCCGGCCGGAAACTGCGACGTGCGCAATCGGTCGTCAGCCAGACGCTGGCCAATCTGGAAGGGCAGATCAACATGCCGCTGTTCGATCGCAGCGGCCGCTATCCGCAATTGACCGAACAAGGCAAAGCCCTGCTGAGCGAGGCGCGAGCCGTCGTGCATGGCATGGATGCGTTCAAGGCGCGGGCCCGAACGCTGGTCGAGGGCCTGGAGCCGGAGCTGTCGGTCGCGGTCGACGTGATGTACCCCATGGCGTCGTTGACCGATGCGGTCGGCTCGTTCCGCAACCAGTTTCGCCACACGCCGCTGCGGCTCTACGTCGAGGCCCTCGGTGCCGTCGTGCGGCCGGTGCTGGATGGCGTGTGCCGCATCGGCGTCATCGGCTCCATGCCGGTCGTGCCGGAAGGTCTGGACGTGGAGAAGCTGCTGGACGCGGCGATGACCACGGTCGTCGCGCCGTCCCATCCGCTGGCTGCGCGCAAGGGGCTCCTTCGCGCGCGGGATCTCGAGAAGCATGTGCAACTGGTGTTGACCGATCGCAGCAATCTCAGCGCCGGCAGCAGCTACGGCGTCTTCTCGCCACTGATCTGGCGGCTGGCGGACCTGGGCGCGAAGCATGCGTTCCTTCGGGCCGGGTTCGGCTGGGGCCACATGCCGGTGGCGATGGTTCAGCCGGACCTGGACGCCGGCCACCTGGTGCGCATCGCACTGGAAATGCACCAGCCCGACACACCGGGGATCGCGATGTTCGCGGTCTATCGCAAAGATGCTCCACCCGGACCGGCCGGGCGCTGGTTCATCGATCGGCTTCGATGTTCTGGTGTCGAAGGCGCCGTGTGACCGCATCGAGCTCAACGCGTTCTCGGGGCGAGCGCGCCGCGGCTTGAACCGATGGCGGCGCTGTAACGCAAAGCGTCGGGCATTCCGATTGCATGGGATCACGTCCGTCGGTCTTTGGCACGCGGCGCCGCCGCCCATCGCGCTCGCACGCAGGCGTCGCCCAACAACAAGAAGCAGTACAAGAATGAATCAGTCCTTTCGCATCCCTTCCTCGATTTGCTTTCTCGACCGCATCGCGGCTCGACCACGCGGAGCCAGCAAGCTTTCGCGTCCTGCAACTGCAAGATGAGGTTCGCGACGCTGATCCACGAACAGGACCTTCGCAGCCAAGTGAGCGACACCTTGATGTCCATGGGCATCGAGGTGTTGAACTTTGCAGCGGTGGATGCACTGGTGGCCAGTCTCCCGACCCAGGCCATTGCAGCGATTCTTGTCGAGGACAACGAGGATCGCATCGGGCACTGGTTGCGCGTACTGCAGACCCACACCGATGAACCGATTGCGCTGATCGCCATCGGATCGGGGGGCGTAGCCGGCATGTCGCGGGCGCTGCTCCACGGTGCCGACGACTACGCCGTCGTTGGTGACGGTGCCGAGCAACTCGTGCATCGCTCGATCGCGCGCGTCAGCGCGAAGATTCAGCGCCCGCGCAAGCGCACATGGCGGCTCGGGCCCTACACGCTCGACAGTTCCAGAAGCAGCCTGATGTCGCCCGTCGCCGAGGTGCACTTGTCGCCGAGAGAATTCATGCTCGCACGCGTGCTGATCGGGAACCACGGCAGAGTCGTGGTGCTCGATCGTCTCTGCGAAGAACTGTGCGCACGAACCGACGACGCCGCGAAGCGCGCGGTGAAGCAACACGCCCACATGTTGCGAAAGAAGTGCAGCCTCGCAGCCGGCTCGACCGCCCAGCGATTGCGTCTTGAGGCCGTGCGCGGCAAGGGCTATCGGCTCACGCTCTGAATGCCCGGGGTGTGTCTGCAACCTCTCCGCTGCGTCATTGATGTAACGAGTAGAAAACGCGCGCGAAGCATTCGGCAACAAAGTATCAGCGGGTACGTCGCAAGGCGATGACGTTGGCCGGCACCGCACAACACCGATTCAGCCGGTGATCATGGAGCCGCGTGCCTCCGGCAGCACGCTTCGGCGCTTGCGCGACGCAGCGCCTGGCACGCGCCCTGCGCTAATACCTGTGTGCGGACGACGCAATGACGTTTGATGACGTTTGGCTCGCGCTCATCGTTCATAACAAAGCCACTCAGAGGAGCGATCGACTCATGATTGAAGAAGTCACTACGGGCCGGACGGGCTCTTGCCCGGCGGCAACCTTGACCGCCCTGTTTGTTGCGGTCGGCCTGCTGACCGCGTGCGGTGGCGGCGGCGGCGCCGCGGCCACCGACAGCTCATCCACCGGCAGCGGGAATGCGTCCGCTTCGGCACCTGCGCCGACCCCCGCACCTGCGGCTGAGCCGGACCTGGAAGTCGCGCCCGCGCCTGCGCCCGCGCCATTGCCGACGCCTGTCGCAGCCGCTGTGCCTGGGCCGCCGTCTGCGCTGCAATTGCCTGCTGGCGTGGACCTGAGCAGCCCGGGGGTCGCGGTCAAGGCAGCCGTCGCGACGTCCTCGGCGACCGAGGGTGACGGAAGCAGCGCGCCAAAGGCCATCGACGGCGACGCGACCACTCGATGGGCCAGCGCCCACGAAGACACCGCCTGGATCCAGTTCGACTTCGGCGCCAAGACCCAACTCGGCTACATGAAGCTGGTCTGGGAAAACGCCTACGGCAAGGAGTACGCGCTGCAAGTCTCCGACGACGGGCAGACCTGGTACCAGATTCGCTACGTGGTGGGCGGCAAGGGCGGCACCGAGGAGTTCTTCAACCTCAACGCGAATGTCCGCTATGTGCGCCTGCAAGGCGTGGCTCGGGCCACGCAATATGGCTACTCGCTGTTTGAAGTCGAGTTCAAGTCGCCCGGCAGCGACAACTCCTTGGGCGTGCTGGCGACCTCGGCGGTTCCCTTCCCGGCGAACGGCAGCGGGCTCGCCGCGACACCGGCCTCGCAAGCGCCGCTGGAGACGGTGCAGTTCTCGCTGCCCGATGGCACCCTGGTCACCCGCTTCGGCATGGTCGGCCGCTCCCGCCATGCGCGCGAACGCGGCGAAGACTGGAACGAGATCGGCTTCGGCGTCAACGACACCGTCGACGCGGCGGGCAACCCGCAGGACAAAGGCCCGGGCGCTCACCTGAACTTCGTCGCGAACTACTTCAAGAACCGCACCTGGGGCGTCGAGTTCATCGACAACAGCAAGGTCGCGGGCGTGACCAAGCCGAAGATCATCATCAACCAGTACTACCAGGAGGCGCAGCGAGGTGGCGGCCATTCGTTCTTCCGCCGCTTCGACGACCCGGGCGTGACCGGCTACGGCTGGATGTCCCCAGGCGACCTGCTGGACGACACGACCTACACGGCGGGCTTCACCGGCGTGACCGCCTGCCCTGTCGTCGCCAAGCCGCCGCAAGGCGCGCTGCTCACGCCCGGCAGCGGCTACAACGGCGTCGTTGGCGCCAACGACGGCTGCAGTGTGGTGCTGGACAACGTCCCCGCGCACTCGGACATTGCCGCCAACGCCAACGGCGTGCTGATCCCCAACGGCGTCAACGTGTCCTCGCGTTCGCTCAAGGTCGGCGATGCGATCGAGTTCACCGGCTCGTTCTTCTCCAGCCGCGCCTCCATGGACGCCGTGGGCGACAGCGGTGCCTTCCGCTACTACACCAACGAAGTGACCTACGTCGTCGGCGCCGGCCTGCGCCCCTGGTACGGCGTGCAGCCGCGGCTGCTGAACGTACCTTTGCCGGCAGAGACCTTGCAGGGCGGCCTCGGTTCGATCTCGTACGACTACGCCGACAACGCGACCTTCATGTTCCAGCAACCGAACAACCAGATCGGCATGCAGAACATGCAGCGCTTCGTGGAAGGGCGCCGCTGGATCCACACCAGCATGTACACCGGCGACCACAACGAGAACGGCAACGACCGCAACACCGCGGCGGTGGGCTTGCAAGGTGCGCACTTCAACCAGTCGTCATGCTTCGCCTGCCACATCAACAACGGCCGCGGCCTGGCGCCGACGACGGTCAACCAGCGGCTGGAAACGATGGCGGTGCGCACCGCCACGACCGACGCCAATGGCAAGCAGGTGCCGCACCCGACCTACGGCTTGACGGTTCAGATGAACGCGCGATCGCTCACCACCGGTGCATCGCAGGACTGGGGCACCAGCGTTCGCGTCGCCGGCTTCGATGTCAAGACCGTGACGCTGGCAGACGGCACGGCGGTCGAGCTGCGCAAGCCCAAGGTCTCCTTCGACGGCCCGACGCCGAGCGTGTTTTCGCTGCGCAGCGCTCAACCGCTGATCGGCATGGGCCTGCTCGAGGCGGTCACCGATGCCGACATCCTCTCGCGTGTTCGCACCACGGCTGATGCGGACGGCGTGAAGGGCCTGGCCAACTATGCCTACGACCCGGAGACCAAGGCCGTGCGCCTGGGCCGCTACGGGTGGAAGGCCTCCAAGGTCAGCCTGCGCCATCAGGCCGCAGGGGCGGCATTGCTCGACATGTCGGTCACGTCGCCGGTCTATCCGAACCGCGACTGCCTGGCCGGGCCGGCCAATTGCACGGCTGCAGCCAAGGTCGAAGCGGGCTTGACCGAAGACGCCTTGCAGTTGATCACGCGCTACCTCGGCCTGCTGGGCGTGCCTGCACAGCGCAGCCTCGCGAGCGGCTTCCCGAAGGGCGTGACGCCGCTGTCTTACCTGGATGTCAATCCGACCCAGGTGGCCGCTGGCGCGAAGGTCTTCGACACCATGAAGTGCACGTCGTGCCATGCCAGCGAATTGAAGACCGGCAACGTCTCCGAACTCGCGGAAGCGCGCAACCAGACCATCAAGCCCTACACCGACTTGCTGCTGCACGACATGGGCACCGACCTGGCTGACAACCTGATCGAAGGTCAGGCGACCGGCAGCATGTGGCGTACCTCGGCGCTGTGGGGCATTGGCTATACCGAGAAGGTGGCCAGCAGCACCAACACGGTGGGTTACCTGCACGACAGCCGCGCACGCACGCTGACAGAGGCCATCCTCTGGCACGGTGGCGAGGCGGCGGTGAGCCGGCAGCGGTTCCAGGCGCTGTCCAAGGCGGACCGGGACGCCCTGCTGGCCTTCCTCGGCTCCTTGTGAAGCAAGAAGCAAAAGGCTCAGACATGGACATGACTTCCGATACCGATCGGCTCCGACGCCGGCAACTCCTGACGGCCGCGTTTTCGGCCGCCGCCGCGGCCGGCCTCGCGGCCTGTGGTGGTGGTGGTGGCGGTGGCGCAGACAGCCCCGCCCCGGCACCGGCACCGGCGGGATCGGGCACTCCGGCTCCGGCTCCGGCTCCGTCGCCAGCACCGGCACCCAGCCCGGCACCAGCACCCAGCCCAGCGCCGAGCCCAGCACCCAGCCCAGCGGCATCAGCTGTGGCAAAGAGCGCGAAGCGTGGCATCGCCTATGACCTCACAAGTGCAGCCGACTACGCTGTGCTGGCGCCCGGCGTGAGCTGGTGGTACGACTGGAGCGACCAGCCGCATGGCGGCGCGGTGAGCGGGCTGCGCGATCTCTACAGCATGGACTTCATCCCCATGCTGTGGAACCAGACCTTCGACGACGCGCAGATCACGCAGATGCTGCTGGCCAACCCGAAGATCGGCTACCTGCTGGCGCTCAACGAACCGAACCTGAACGGCCAAGCGACTCGCACGCCGCAGCAGGCCGCCGACCTGTGGCCGCGGATCGAAAAAATCGCCGCAGACACCGGCGTCAAGATCGTCGGTCCGCAGATCACCTGGGGCAACCTGAGCGGCTACGCAGACCCCGTGGTCTGGATGGACGCGTTCTACGCGGCCTACCGTGCGGCCAACTCAGCGCGCGATCCGCAGATCGACTACCTGGGCTTCCACTGGTACGACTACGGCCTGGCGGCCCAGCTGGACCGGCTGGTGAAGTACGGCAAGCCGTTCTGGGTCACCGAGATGGCGAACTGGCACACCGGCGACGGCTCTGCACAGATCGACAGCGTGGCCAAGCAGAAAGCGCAGATGGCCGAGATGGTGGCGCTGTGCGAGGGCCGCACCGATGTGTTCCGCTATGCATGGTTCACAGGCCGCTGGACCAACGACACGCACTTCACCGGCCTTCTGGGTGCCAACGGGCAATTGACCGAACTGGGTCAGTACTACCTGGGCTTGCCGTTCTAGGGCATCACGGCGCGGGTGCGTCGCCGTCGAACGCGCGCTGCAGCAGCGCGCGCAGCGCCGCGCGCTCGAGTGGCCGCGGGTTGGGGTATTGGTTCTGCACGGCCAGGTCGGCCGCCAGGTCCAGACCATCGGCGCGCATGCCGATCTGGGCCAGCGAGATGGGGGCGTGGTAGCGCCGGGCGAGGTCATGGATCGCTCGTGGCGCAGACAAAGTGTCGCCATCGTCGTTGAGGCCGAGGGCACGGCCGATTCGCCGCATCGCGCCTTCGGCCGCGCGAGCGTTGTAGGCCAGCGCGTGCGGCAGGATGACCGTGTGCACCTCGGCATGCGGCAGGTTGAAACTGCCGCCCAGCGTATGGCACAGCTTGTGGTGCAGGCCCATGGCCACCGCACCCAGCACGCTGCCGCAGAGCCAAGCGCCGTACAGCGCGTCGCTGCGCGCTTCGAGATGGCGTAGGTCGTGCTGCAGCGGCGCGAGCGCCGCAGCGCTGGCTCGGATGCCTTCCTCGGCCATCAGCGCGATGACCGGATTGCCGTCGTCCGCATACAGCCCCTCGGCGGCATGTGCGATGGCGTTGAAGGCACTGGTGACGGTCATCGCCAGCGGCAGCGTCAGCGACAGCTCGGGGTCGTAGATCACGGTGCGTGGCAAGACACGCGCATCGCGCCCGGTCTTCTTGACACCGCCTTCGGTGATGCCATAGATCGGCGTCATTTCGCTGCCGGCGTAGGTGGTGGGCACGGCGATGATCGGCAGCCCCGAGTCGAGCGCAATGGCCTTGCCCAGGCCGGTGGTCGAGCCGCCGCCGATGGCCACGGCGCAATCGGCGCCCAGCCGCCGTGCCTCGTCGCGCGCCTCGCGCGCCGACTCGATCGGCACATGCATCATCGCCTTGGGGAAGAGGCCGGCCGCACGTTCACCGAGCAGCGCTGCCACCCGCTCGGCGCTGGCCAGCTGCTCGGGCGTCGACAGGATCAGCGCGCGGCGTGCGCCGAGGCGTTCGACTTCGTCTGGCAGCCGCGCCAGCGTGCCGGGGCCGAACACCACTCGGGAGGAATTGGCTTGGTGGATGAACGTTTGCATGGCTGCCATTGCATCAAGCCGAGCGCGCGAGGCCAAGTGCCGCAGCGAGAAAGAGTTTTCCAGCGTGCGAGTCGGGCCGCCTGCATCAGGCCGTCCACTTGCGATCGAACTCCATGCGCTCGAAGTGCTCGACCAGGAAGTCGATGAAGCAGCGCACCTTGGCCGGCAGATGCTGGCGACTCTGGTAGGCGAGGTTGATCGTGAGGCGCGGCAGGTCCCAGTCGGCGAGCACCGGCACCAAGCGGCCGGCCACGATGTCGTCGTGCACGATGTAGCGCGGCTGCACCAGGATGCCAAGGTGCGAGAGCGCCGCCGCTCGCAGTATCTGGCCGTCGTTGGCCGCGAGCAGGCCCTGCACGGGCACGGTCACGGTCTCATCGCCCTTCGTGAAGCGCAACTGGTCGGGTTGGTTGGCGTAGGTGTAGATCAGCAAACGGTGCAGCGCCAATTCATCGAGCGTGCGCGGCGTGCCGTGCCGCTGCAGGTACTGCGGTGACGCGGCGAGCAGCCGCCGCGTTTGCGCCAGGCGCCGCACGGTGATGTTGGAGTCGCTCTCAATCTCGCGCGTCCGGATCGCGACGTCGATGCCGTTCTCGATCAGATCGTAGTAGCGATTCGCCGCCACGATCTCCACCCGAAGCAGCGGGTAGCGCTCGTTGAACGCCGGCAGCAGCGGCGCGATGTGCATCATGCAGAACGACAGCGACCCCGTCAGCCGCAACAACCCCGTCGGCTGCACGACCGACTCGTTGACGGCCGCCTCGGCCTCGTGCATCTCGACCACCATGGCCTTGCAGCGGCGGTAGAAGGCCTCGCCCACTTCGGTCAAAAACAAGCGCCGCGTATTGCGTTGCACCAGGCGCGCGGCCAGGCGTTCTTCCAGTGCCGCGAGGTGGCGGCTCGCGGCGGCGTTGGACATGTCGAGCGCTTCCGCCGCGCGCGACACGCTGCCCAACTCGGCCACTTGCACGAAAAGTTCGATCTCGGTCCAGCGATCCACACTCAAGCCGCCAAGGCGTCCTCACGTTTACCCGAAGTTTCCCGTCAGGCGGAAATGAGCTTTCCCGCCACGCGCTTTGCCAACGCGGGGTGGGAGTCTAGATTCACGCTCCAACGACCACACCACGCACAAACCCGCTGCCCCACGCCATGCGCAACATCGACGAAGACACGATCACCGGCGCCGTCATCGCACGCCACGCCGACGCAGGCAACGCGCGGCTGCGCGACATCATGACCAGCCTCGTGCAACACCTGCATGCCTTCGCCCGCGAAGTGCAGCTGACCGAGGCCGAGTGGTTCGAGGGCATCCGCTTCCTCACCGAATGCGGCGACATCACCGACGACAAGCGCCAGGAATTCATCCTGCTGTCCGACACGCTCGGGCTCTCGACGCTGGTAACGGCGATGAACCACGGCAAGCCTCAGGGTTGTACCGAGGCCACCGTATTCGGCCCCTTCCACGTCGAAGGCGCGCCAGACTACGAACACGGCGCCGACATCGCCAACGGCGCGAAGGGCGAGCCCTGCTTCGTGCGCGGCCACGTGCGTGCGCTCGACGGCACGCAGGTAGCAGGTGCCGAGATCCAGGTCTGGCAAGCCGATGCCGACGGCTTCTACGACGTTCAGTATGCGGATCAGGACCAGCATCGCGCACGCGGCACGCTCATCAGCGGCGCCGATGGGGGCTTCCACTTCTGGTCGATCCTCGCCGAGGCCTACCCGATCCCGCACGACGGGCCGGTCGGGCAGATGCTGGAGCGGCTCGGCCGCCACCCGTGGCGCCCCGCTCATCTGCACTTCATGATCAGCGCGCCCGGCTACGAGCGGCTGGTGACGCACGTGTTCCGCGACGGCGACAAATACCTCGACTCCGACGCCGTGTTCGGCGTTCGCAGTTCGCTGATTGCGGACTGGGTGCGGCATGAAGCGGGGTCGGCACCCGACGGCAGCACGAGCGCGGTGCCGTTCTATTCGCTCGACTTCGACTTCGTTCTGAACCGCGCATGAGCCTGGTGGCGCAAGCACCGCTGCTGTCGCTCAAGGGCATCACCAAGCGCTTCACCGGCGTGCTGGCGCTGGACCAGGTCAGCATCGACTTGCATGGCGGCGAGGTGCACATGCTGATGGGCGAGAACGGCGCCGGCAAGTCGACCTTGATGAAGGTGCTGTGCGGCGCCTACAAGCCTGACGAGGGGCACTTCGAGAGCCGCGGCCAACGGGTGCAGGTGCATTCGACGGCCGATGCGCAGCGTCTGGGCGTGGCGGTGATCTTCCAGGAGTACTCGCTCGTGCCGCACCTGAGCATCGCGCACAACATCTTTCTCGGCCGCGAGCCGCGTCGGCGCGTGCCAGGTTTGATCGATCACGGCCGCATGCATCGCGAGGCACGCGCCGTGCTCGACCGGCTGGGCCTGGACATCGACACGCGGCGCGTCGTCGACGGCCTCGGCGTGGCACAGCAGCAGATGATCGAGATCGCCAAGGCACTGTCGCAGAACGCTCGCATCCTGGTGCTGGACGAGCCCACCGCGGCCTTGTCCGAACGCGAGACCGAGCGCCTGTTCGAAGTCATCGCCGACCTCAAACGCGAAGGCGTGGCCATGGCCTACATCTCGCACCGCATGGCCGAGGTCTTCAGCCTGGGCGACCGCGTCACCGTGCTGCGCGACGGCAAGCTCGTGGCCACGATGCCGGCGGGCGAGGCCACGGCCGACGAGCTGGTGACGCTGATGGTCGGGCGCAAGGTCGACATGAGCTACCACCGCGGCGAGCGGCCCGCGTGCGGCCCTTGCGTGCTGGAGCTGCGCGGCGCCAGCAGCACCGGTGGCATCCGCGACGTGTCGCTGAAGGTGCACGCCGGCGAGATCGTCGGGCTGGCGGGCCTGGTGGGCTCGGGGCGCACCGAGGTCGCACGCGCGATCTTCGGTGCCGACGCGCTGACCGCGGGTGAAGTGCTGGTCAACGGCGAACGACTGAAGGGCCGCCCCACTGACTCACGAAGCAAGGGCCTGGGCCTGATCCCCGAGAGCCGCAAGCAGCAGGGGTTGGCGCTGGCGCGCACGGTGGGCGACAACCTGCTGATCAGCGGCCTGCGCAAGCTGTTTGCCTCGGGCCTGTACCGCCCGCGCAAGGCGCTGGCGCATGCGAGTTCGATGATCGCCACGATGCGCATCGCGACCCGCGGGCCGCGTCAACTCAGCCGCAACCTGTCGGGCGGCAACCAGCAAAAGATCGTCATCGGCAAGTGGCTGCTGGCCGGCACCCGCATCTACCTGTTCGACGAGCCCACGCGCGGCATCGACGTGGGCGCGAAGGAAGAGATCTTCCGCCTCATCGACCGCCTCGTGAACGAGGGCTGCGCCGTGCTGATGATCAGCTCGGAGCTGGGCGAGGTGGTGCGCGTGTGCGATCGCGCCTATGTGATGAAGGAAAAGCGCGTAGCCGGCGAAGTACCGCGCGCCGACCTGAGCGAGTCCAACCTGCTGCGATTGGCCATGCACCATGAGTAAGGCAAACGAGGCCGCGATGTCCGCGCCCCTCGCGAGGCGTGGCCTGCCGCAACTGCCCGGCGTGGCCTGGCTGCTATTGGCATTGCTGCTGGGCTTGTCTGCCGTCGCGCCGGGTTTTGCGTCGGCTGCCAATGCGCTCAACGTCGCGCAGCAGGCCACCTTGCTGTTGCTGCTGGCCTTGCCGATGACGCTGATCATCATGACCGAAGGCTTGGACCTGTCGATGGGCGCGTCGCTCTCGCTGTGCACCGTGGTGCTGGCGGTGACGAGCCTGGGCAGCGGCTCGCTGGCGCTGGGCATCGCGACGGCGCTGCTCGCGGGGGTGCTGATCGGCCTGCTCAATGGCGCGCTCATCGCATGGCTCGAACTGCCGCCGTTCGTCGCCACGCTGGGCACGCTGGGTGTGGCGCAGGGGCTGGCGCTGGTGCTCGCCGAGGGCCGCACGACCTCGGGTGTCGGCGATGGCCTGGCCACGCTGTGGAACGGCGCCGTCGCCGGCCTGCCGGTGCCGCTGCTGTTCGCGGCCGTGGCATGGGCCGTGTTCCATGTGCTGCTGCATCACACGCGCTTCGGCGTGGCGGTGATCGCGCTCGGCGGCAACCGCGAGGCCTTGAAGCTCGCCGGCATGAACGAGCGCGGGTCGCTGATCGCGGTGTATGCGCTGGGCGGCCTGTTCGTCGGCCTGGCAGCCCTGCTGCTCGGCGCCCGACTGGGCGGTGGCCACCCCACCGCCGCGATCGGGATGGAGTTCGATGCGATCGCCGCGGTCGCCGTGGGCGGCACGCTGTTCGAACGCGGCAAGGGCAGCCTGGGCGGCACCGTGCTGGGGGTGCTGGCCGTGGGCGTGATGCGCAATGGCCTGAACCTGTTGTCCATGCCCTCGTCGCTGCAGGTGGCGGCGGTCGGTGCGGTGGTGATTGCGGCGTTGGTGCTCGACGCGCTGCGTGGGCAGCATTGAGATTGCACGTCATGAGCACATTGGTCCAGAAGATCCACCTCGCTCCCGAACAACGCTCGCTGCTGCTGCGCCTGGTCGTGCTGCTGCTCATCGGCGCCGGCCTGGCGCTGGTCAGCAGCGCGTTCCTGGGCGCCCACAACCTGCTCAACCTGTTGCGCCAGGCCAGCCTCGTCTTCCTGCTCGCCTCGGGCCTCACGCTGGTGATCCTGTGCGGCGGCCTGGACCTGTCGATCGGCGCCAACGTGGCGATGTCGGCCTGCCTCGCCGCCACGGTGATGAAGGCCACCGGCTCGCCGCTGGCAGGCTGCGCGGCCGGCTTGGCAAGCGGCCTGCTGGTGGGCGCGGTCAACGGGCTGCTCGTCACGCGCGTGCGGGTGCCGCCCTTCATCGCGACCTACGGCACGCTGTGGATCCTGCACGGCCTGACCTACTGGTTCATGGCCGGCGACACCATCCACGGCTTCCCGCCCGCGTTTCGTTTTCTCGGCAGCGGCTATGGGCTGGGCGTGCCGGTGCCGGTGTTCCTGATGATCGGCGTGCTGGCGCTCGGTACCCTGTTCTTGCAGTACACCACCATGGGCCAGGAAATCTATGCCACGGGCTCCAACACCGAGGCCGCCGCGCTCTCGGGCGTGCCGGGGCTGAACCGGCGCCTGCTCGTCTACATGCTCAGCGGCGGCATGGCCGGGCTGGCGTCACTGGTGTTCCTGGCGCGGCTGAATTCCGCGGAAGGCGACATGGGCGAGGCGCTCACGCTGCAAGCCGTCGGCGCGGTGCTGATCGGCGGCACGTCGCTGTTCGGCGGCACCGGCACGCTGGCCGGCACGCTCGTCGGCGCACTCGTGCTGACGGTGGTGCTCAACGGCATGAACCTGTTGGCCATCAGCGCCAACTGGCAGCCGCTGATCACGGGCGTGATCGTGATCGTTTCGGTAGCGGCCGACGCGCTGTCGCGCCGGCGCAGCGGAGACTGAGTTTTTCATCCAACAACAACCCTGTGGAGACAAGCATGAAACTGAAGACCCTTGTTGGCGGCATCGCCGCGCTCATCCTGGCGCCCTTGGCCAGCGCCCAGGGCGAACGCATCGCCGTGTTCACCAAGAACCAGACCAACCCGTTCTTCCAGGTCCTGCGCATGGGCGCCGACTCGGCCGCCAAGCAGATGGGCGCGACGACCACGCACCTGATCCCGACCAAGCCCGACAGCATTCCCGAGCAGATGTCGCTCATCGACGACGTGGTGATCAAGAAGCCGAGCGCGATCGTCTTCACGCCGGTCGACATCAAGGCCATGGTGCCGGGCATCCAGAAGATCAATGCCGCGGGCATCCCGGTGGTCAACGTGAACGACCGCGCCGAGGGCGGCAAGTTCGTGGCGTTCGTCGGCTCGAGCGACTACGCGCTGGGCGTGGCCACGGGCCGCTACCTGTTGCAGACGCTGGGCGGCAAGGGCAACGTCATCATCATCGAAGGTGTCAAGGGCTCGGGTGCCAGCGCCGAGCGCGTGCGCGGCTTCCAGGAGGCGCTCAAGGAGTTCCCGCAGGTCAAGCTGCTGGCCTCGCAGCCGGGCAACTTCCAGCGCCTGCAGGCCCTGCAGGTGATGGAGAACCTGATGCAAACGCATGCGCAGGTCGACGGCGTGATGGCCGCCAACGACTCGATGGCCAGCGGCGTGATCGAGGCGCTGGAAGGCGCGAATCGAAAGTCGCAGGTGATCGGCATCAACGGCACCAAGGAGGCGATCGACGCGATCAAGGCCGGCAAGCTGCTCGCCACCGGCGACTACAACGGCTACCTGCAGGGCTGCATCTCGACCATGGTGGCGATCCGCGAGTTGCGCAAGCTGCCGGTGCCCAAGGAGGTGATCTTCCCGCCGACGGTCGTGCACAAGGGCAACTACCAGCCGCTGGATGTGCCGCTGGAATCGCGCAGCTGCCCGAAGTGGGAAGAGGTCGTCAAATCGTGATCTACACCTTCATGCTGATCGACCGCGCCGATGCTGGCGATCTGCGCCAGCAGGTGCGGCCGCAGCGCGCCGGGCTCCCGCCGCCATGACGATCCGCCACATCGTGATGTGGCGGGTGCGCGGCGAGTCCGCCGTCGAGCGCCGCGCCAACGCAGAGCGCGTGCGCGACGCGTTCACCGGCATGCGCGGGCTCATTCCAGGCATGACGCACCTGGAAGTGGCGATCGATGAAAGCGGCGTCGACTACGCCTGCGATGTGGTGCTGCTGAGCGACTTCGAGAGCTTGGAGGCGCTGTCGGCGTACGCCAGCCATCCGGAGCATCTGCGCGCCAAGCTGGCGGCAGGCGACCTGCGCATCGCGAGACACCAGGTCGACTACAGCACGGCGTGAGGCCCACGCAGATCGGCGTCGACAGGCCGCCGGGACAATGGAAAAATCGGCCTTGAGCGACAGCGGGAACGAGAATCCCCCGTCGCGCCCTGGCCGAACGGCACGCGAATTGCGTTGGCGCAACGCCGATTTTGTTCCGCTGCGAGGAGGCCCCGATGCTGTCGACTGCCATGCTTTATTTTCGCGAGACGGCGCGCATCGGCTCGCTGCGCGGCGCCGCCGAGAGCCTGGGCATCGCGCCCAGCGCCATCAGCCGGCAGATCGCCAATCTCGAGACCGAGCTCAAAGTCCTGCTGCTCGACCGCCGCGCCAACCGCACGACGCTGACGCCGGCCGGCGAGCTGGTGCTCGCGCATGCAGACGCAGCGCTGCAGGAGAGCGACTCGCTGCGCGCCATGCTGCAAGAACTGGTCGGCAAGCCCTCGGGCGTGGTGCGCATCGGCAGCGTCGAGGGCATGGTCGGGCACTTCCTGGCCAGCAACCTGGCCCGCTACCAGGAGCGCCATCCGCAGGTGAAGGTGCAGGTGTCGGTGGTCGGCTCGCGTGCCGTGGTCGAGGCGCTGCAGGCCGGCCGCATCGACATGGCGCTGGCCTTCAACCTCGGCGAACGCCATGCGCTGCGCGAGCATGCGCGGCTGGAGCAGCCGCTGTGCGCGCTGGTCGCGCCCACGCATGCGTTGGCGCGCAAACGCTCGATATCGTTTCGCGAACTGGCCAGCGAGCGCCTGGCACTGCCCGACCGCTCGTTCCAGATCCGGCATCTGGTCGACCGCATCGCAGCCAAGCTGCGGGTGGACCTCGAACTCGCGATCGAGACCAATACGCTCGAGATGGCGCGCGGCGTGGTGCGCAACGGCAAGCTGATCACGCTGATGCCGCGCTACGCGGCGCTGCATGACGTGTCGAACGGCGACCTCTGCGCCGTGCCGCTCAAGGAGCGCGACTTCGCCCAGACCGCGACGAGCCTCGTCACCTTTCCGACGCAGCGGCTGTCGCTGGCCGCGCGCGCACTGCTGGAGCTGCTCGCCACGGCCATGGGCCGCTACGGCGGCAAGTCTGCCGGGCGTTCTGATTTCGGCAACGGGCGCGTGCCCGAATCGATCTTCTCGCCAGCGCAGCCGCTTCCTACACTGGACGCGGACCTGGAGAGACTGAATGGCGGACGAGGCTGAGCTGGTGAACTTTCCCGATGGGGGCTACCGCTACTTGAAGGGTGTGTACCAGTACTCGGGCGGCGTGGCCGCGCAGCCGGGCCATACCATCGATCGCGTGCTGTTCCCACGGCCGATGCCGCTGACCGAAGGCTTCAAGGCGATCGCGGCTCACCTGGCGTCGGTGGGGCGCCCGCTCACGGCCCTGTGTGCCTGCGAGCTGCGCTCGCCGGCCCCGTTCTCCGAAGCGGGCTTCGACGCGTTCAACCGGCGCTACGCGGACACCCTCGAAACCTGGGGCCTGCTGCGCGAAGACCGCAACCCGGTGGCGCGCACCAATGTCTGTCCGCTGGTGAACGTGCCCGCCGCGCCGGCTTTCCATGCCTTCTGCTACACCGTCGACGTTGACGCGACGACGGGCCCGGCAAGCTTCGTGGTGTCGGGCGGCGGCGAGGCTCGCGATGGCCAGGCGAGTTACCGGGAAGGCATGGTGCGCCTCGGCGACACCAGCCTCGCGGGGCTGCGCGACAAGCTTCGCTACGTGATGACCGAGATGGAGCGCCGCGCCGCCGCACTCGGCTTCGGCTGGGCCGACGCGAGCGTCGTGCAGGCCTACACGGTGCACGACATCGGCGCGCTGGTAGAAGACGAAATCATCCGGCGCGGCAACTTGTCGGGCGGCCTGACCTGGCATCTGACGCGCCCACCGATCGTCGACATGGAAGTCGAAATGGACCTGCGCCGCGTGCGCTGCGAGCGCCTGTGGTCACACGCCTGATGCCATCCACCTTTGTTCTGAACGGGAGTTCTTCGTGAAGCATGCTGTTGCCGCCCTTGGTCTGAAACCCCTGGCCACCTGCGCCGCGTTGTTGACGCTGGCCCTCATGCAGCCTGCTGCGTTCGCGCAGGACAAGACGCTGCGCATCGCGATGACGGCCGCCGACATCCCGCGCACCCTGGGTCAGCCTGACCAGGGTTTCGAAGGCAACCGCTTCACCGGCATCCCGATCTACGACTCGCTCACGCAATGGGATTTGTCGAAGACGGATGCGCCCAGCACGGTGATCCCCGGGCTCGCGAGTTCCTGGGCGGTCGACGCGAAGGACAAGACCAAATGGGTCTTCAAGCTGCGCCCCGGTGTCAAGTTCCATGACGGCTCGGCTTTCACCGCCGACGCCGTCGTCTGGAACGTGCGCAAGGTGCTCGACAAGGACGCGCCGCATTTCGACCCCAGCCAAGTGGGCGTGACCGCCTCGCGCATGCCCACGCTGGTGTCGGCGCGCAAGGTCGATGACCTGACGGTCGAACTGACGACGTCCGAGCCCGATGCCTTCCTGCCGATCAACCTGACGAATCTGTTCATGGCCTCGCCGGCTCAGTGGGAGACCAAGCTCAAGGCGGTGCCCGCCACCGTCACGGTGCCAGCCGAGCGCGCGAAGGCCGCCTGGAGCGCTTTCGCGGCCGACCCGTCGGGCTCGGGGCCGTTCAAGGTCACGCGCTTCCTGGCGCGTGAACGCCTGGAGCTGGCCGCCAACAAGAGCTACTGGGACGCGAAGCGCGTGCCGAAGATCGACAAGGTCGTGCTGCTCCCGATGCCCGAGGCCAACGCGCGCACGGCCGCGCTGCTCGGCGGCCAGGTCGACTGGATCGAAGCACCGGCCCCCGACGCGATGGCGCAGATCACGCAGCGCGGCTTCAAGATCTATTCGAACGCGCAACCGCATGTGTGGCCCTGGCAGCTGTCGTTCGTCGAAGGCTCGCCCTGGCTCGACAAGCGCGTGCGCCAGGCGGCCAATCTGTGCGTCGACCGCGACGGCCTGAAGCAGTTGCTGGGCGGCATGATGGCCGAGCCCAAGGGCACGGTGCCGCCCGGCCATCCGTGGTGGGGCAACCCCAAGTTCGACATCAAGTACGACGTCAAGGCCGCGCAGGCGCTGATGACGCAAGCCGGCTTCTCGGCTGCCAAACCCGTCAAGGTCAAGGTGCAGATCTCGGCATCGGGTTCGGGCCAGATGCAGCCGCTGCCGATGAACGAGTTCGTGCAGCAGTCGCTGAAGCAATGCTTCTTCGACGTGCAGTTCGACGTGATCGAATGGAACACGCTGTTCACCAACTGGCGCAAGGGCGCCAAGGACGCATCGGCCAACGGCTCGAACGCGGTGAACATCAGCTTCGGCGCGATGGACCCGTTCTTCGCGATGGTGCGCTTCGCGAGCACCAAGACCTATCCGCCGGTCTCGAACAACTGGGGCTACTACGGCAATGCCGAGATCGACAAGCTGGTGGCCGATGCCCGCACCAGCTTCGACGACAAGGCGCGCGACGCGGCACTGGCCAAGCTGCACGCGCGCATCGTGGAAGACGCGGCCTTCGTCTGGATCGCGCACGACGTGGGCCCGCGCGCGATGTCGGCCAAGGTCAAGAATGTCGTGCAACCCAAGAGCTGGTTCATCGACATCGCCACGATGACGATGGACTGACCAGGTCACCGCCCGCCTCACCACGTCGCCGCACCGCCCATGCTCGCTTACCTCCTGCGCCGCGTCTTGTACGCCGTGCCGATCATGATCGGCGTGGCCCTCGTGTGCTTCGCGCTCGTCCACCTGGCGCCGGGCGATCCGTTGGTCTCGATCCTGCCGCCCGACGCGTCGGCCGAGCTGCAGGCCCGGTTGCGCGAGCTCTACGGCTTCAACCGCTCGCTGCCCGAGCAGTTCGCGATGTGGACCTGGCGCGCGATGCACGGCGACCTCGGTGTGTCCATCGCGAGCAACCGCGCGGTGGCCGGCGAGGTGCTGACCGCCGTCGGCAACACGCTGCGCCTGGCGGTGGTGGCGACCGTGATCGGCTTCGTGCTGGGTTGCCTCTTCGGCTTCGTCGCGGGCTACTTCCGCAACTCCTGGCTCGATCGCGTCGCGTCGATGCTGTCGATTCTCGGCGTGAGCGTGCCGCACTACTGGCTGGGCATGGTGATGGTGATCGTCTTCTCGTCGCAGCTGATGTGGCTGCCGGCCACCGGCGCCGGGCCGGGCGGCTCGGACGACTGGTCGTGGGACTGGGCGCATCTTCAGTTCCTGGTGCTGCCTGCGATCACGATGTCGGTGATACCGATGGGCATCATCGCGCGCACGGTGCGCGCGCTGGTGGCCGACATTCTCGACCAGGAGTTCATCGTCGGCCTGCGCGCCAAGGGCCTCACGCACTTCGGCGTGTTCCGCCACATGGTCAAGAACGCGGCCCCGACGGCGCTCGCGGTGATGGGGCTGCAACTGGGCTACCTGCTCGGTGGCTCCATCCTGATCGAGACCGTGTTCTCCTGGCCCGGCACCGGCTTCCTGTTGAACTCAGCGATCTTTCAACGCGATCTGCCGCTGCTGCAGGGCACGATTCTGGTGCTGGCGATGTTCTTCGTGGTGTTGAACCTGCTGGTCGACGTGCTGCAGACGCTGCTCGACCCGCGCATCGCTCGCGCCTGACAAGGGATGACGACCATGGCGACACTGGCAGCCTCTTCTTCGCTTGCC
>Ga0307509_10000835_pt1 | contig 52855 bp, 49 predicted proteins | sample 10_EM_MG_FD_202245 | JGI IMG/M metagenome (GOLD analysis project Ga0307509, IMG submission 202245) | Populus trichocarpa ectomycorrhiza microbial communities from riparian zone in the Pacific Northwest, United States - 10_EM | ecosystem: Host-associated > Plants > Roots > Unclassified | place... | reverse complement strand
TATGCTCTAGGCCGCACCACTCCTATAAGTAGGGGTGGCAGGGGTATTAGTAAGTGAAGCACTCCAATGGAGTGTGGAATGAGGCATCTACGGCTAGGAGGTACAGCTCGGGCTCTATTCTAGGGCCTGGGTTCGATTCTCCAGCTCCGTCAAGAGTATAAACTGTCCATCTCTTTTCAGAGTTAAAATGAAACACCTCTAGTCCGAGGTAAATGGATGCCCTCTTGTGTGGGAGGAGGTAAACAGACACCCTCTAGTCCGAGGTAAATGGATGCCCTCTTGTGTCGGAGGAGGTAAACAGACACCCTCTAGTCCGAGGTAAACGGATGCCCTCTTGTGTCGGAGGAGGTAAACAGACACCCTCTTTTCCGAGGTAAATGGAAAACAAGAATGCCATTATTGTGCTTCCTTGTTATTGAAAAAAAAATTGAGGCTAACAGGAAGTCTAAAGCCAGCTCCTTGTCAATTGCTCGCCGCTATCATGTTTGTGGATACGCACTCACAGGTGTGATATACTGATATGTGGCAATGTCCGAAAATCCTTCACTTTCGCCGGTGCAGGGTCCGGAGATTGATGATGGTACCAACCCGGTTATCAGGATTGCCTTGGGGAACACTACAAGCTCTATTAAATATACTGCTCAGGTTTGTATTTGTATACCTGTTTCAGGGGATCTGAGACTGACGACGTATAGGGCGCCAAAGCGGAGGTTATCGCAAATGAGGAAAGATGTTCGGTTCGTATGTGTGGGTGGATGTCCATTGGGTGAAAAGGCTGACAGGACGGGGGACATTAGGTCGGCAAATCGCCATGGTACTATCATGGGTGAGTTCGCAAGATCATGATGGGACAAAGGCGAAATCACATGTGGTTTGGAATGCAAAGAGCACAGTAGCGTGGTTCCGGGACTTGGGGAGGCAGGAGGGGGGGAGGGCAACATGGTGTTAAAGTTAGTATATCTTATTAAATTCCTGAAAGGTGTCCTTATTCTGATATGTTACAAAATAGGTAGTTTTTTTTACAATAAATTAAACATATGGGTTATAATGACGTTCGTCATGACAAGCCTTCCCTTTCAGGCTTCATAGTCACAGTATTGGCCACGTATCGGCCACAATAATTGAACAACTATAAATGAAGTCCATCTCCATGAAATCCTTTCGTGAATCTCTTTCTCTGTCCATAACGCTTCGTCAAAGTCTTTCTACACAAAACCTTTATTCCAAGTCTGTTGAAACCTCCTATTATCGTGTGGATTTTTATTACAATTAAGATGAACGAAGAAATGCATAATCTGTATGATGCATTGTGGGGACAGAAAGGTTCAATTATTACGAAGTTGAAGGTGAAAGTACCTCAAGCAAAGAACGGAATTTCACCTGGTTATAAAATGACGATCCCACAATGTGTTTCCGGAGACTTGACAGAGTCAAATTTTCTTTCAACGCCAGAGGAACATTCATTTAAAGCTATTAAGCTTGACTCGGACTTGAAAGCAGTTCTTCCATGTGGCGTTAAAAAATTACTTGTTCGTCCGGAGTACGAAGAGATTTACGATCGGGTTATGAAAGTCGAGGCAGGGAGATGGACTCGAGATGGGAAGAGGCAGAGATGTTGGAATGAGGATGAAAGTACGAGGTTGGATTTTTTGCTTAGTGGGCAACCGGGAACAGGTATAACATTCTTGAAACTTTGGCTTATGAACTGGCTAATAGTATATTTAGGGAAAACATATTTCCTGTCTTATCTACTTGTTAGAAGACTGATGAAACGCAAGCCGACGGTTTATCGTACTTCGGACAATATGTGTTTTCTTTTTGACGAGAAGAGCCATGGTGATGAAATTACTCTGCATGCATTAGCACGTTTGGACAGACATAGGATGCGGAAGCTGTGGATATTGACTGATGAGAGAATAACTGATCCGGTCTGGAATATGCCAACGGCTAGTTGGTTTATTGTGTTGGCAGCATCGCCGAAAAAGGTCGAGGCTTCTAATGACTGGAAGAAAAAGAGGACCCCGGAGGTATATTTTATGAGCCCATGGAAATGGGCCGAGATGTTTGCAGCTTATAGGTATGTGTTCTCCATTTATTCCTTCAAACTTATAATAAAGAGTTTAAGAAAATAACAAATATTTGCATTATAGTCTACGGCGGCAGGAACCACCAACAGACGACCAGATCAAAAGACTATTGTTAACCTGGGTCTGTTTCGGCCCAGTTGCAAGAACGTGTCTGAAAATTATCAAAGTGAATAGTGATAAGGAATATCATGACACTTTCCGGACATATCTTGCACTGGTCGATCTAGAGATTTCAGGCTTTGTTTCCAAAGGACGTCGTGAAAGTCTAGATCACACAGTCCATTTTGGCTCATCACATAAGATTGTGCTTATGCAACCAACAAATGCAGGAACGTGCTACACAGCACAGATAATTACGAGATGGATAGCGTATAGGGTTTATGAGATGGCCCTAAAACACTCTCAACAAGATTGCTTTCTATTATTTAAGCATCTTTCACTTCAACCTGGACTCCGAAGTGCGGCTGGTTCCTTTTTCGAAGGCTATGTCCATGACTGGTTCCGACTCGGCGGAACCTTTACTGCTTGTGAAATTGCGATAAGTCAAACGACGAAAGAGCTATTGGAATTCAAGACTGTTGGTTCGAAATTCCAGTTTCCAAATTATTTTTCAACAGCGGAGGACCTCTTGAGCCAGGTTAAACCACCTCGTAAACGGCATGGGATCGATCCTAGTGCAGTTGGAAAATATTTTATTCCTGTTAGTAGGAATTATGAAGCTATAGATGCGCTTCTATTCCAGGACTCGAGCACCTTATTATGTTTCCAAATCACGATCGCAAAGCAGCATTCCATTAAATCCTATGGCCTGAAGAAGCTACTTGGGGTCTTACCGAAAACAATAAAGAAAATATATATGATCTTTGTTGTTCCCGAAAGCTGCGAGAAGGACTATTGTCGTAAGCAAGATATCCCGACCTCAGCGGATATTACACCATCGCCATCCTCTGTACTGCAGATAAAGCAGTTTCGTCTTGTCTTTTCTGACGATAAAATTAAATCGGTTGTCGTTGAAGCCCCTATTGAGATGCAGGAGGATAATGAGCATAAGGAGGATAAGGATGATAATGATAATGATGAGAGTGATTATAGTTGGAACTACTAAGGCGGCGTTTACAATTGTGTGATTGAGGATAAGATTTTGTATTATTATTATTTTTATTGGAATTGTTGGTTGAGTTCTTGATTAACTAATTCCTTTCTTGCTCGCCAATTTTTGACATAAAAAAAAAATCAAAGAAAAAAAAAGAATAATATGCAAGCTCACCCCTACTCGGTGAGATCATCTTTGTTAATCGCTGAATCTTGTTAGACAGGAGGGCGAGTACTTATGGGAGGTGTATGGATGTATTGCCATAGGAACATCTCTTATCGACCTTCCTGTGGATTCATTCCTAACAGTTAGCAATCGATAGCCAATATCAGTTTAAACATGTTGAGTACTTTAAGTTGAACAAGGCCGTCCGTTATCTTCTTTGGATACTTGTCTAGATAGTGATTTGTCATTTCTTCTTCAAATGACAGTTCAAAAGGCCACCTTCGAATCCAATGAGGCTTCTGGGCCGAGGTGGACAACCTGGCGGCCCATGAAAGGGGTGTTCGGCCACTCTTATCTGCGGTGTCGGGATTGACATCGTTCCGCTTCAATAACATCTCCACAACCCCCGCCCCCCCTTCCTCAGCGGCCGGTAATAATAGCGTACGTCCACCCTCCTCTACCGTGTCTGGATCGGTGTTGCTCGGCTCCAATAGCATCGCCCCAACTTCTACATGCCTATATTTGACGGCCCACAAAAATGGCGTTCTTCCCTCCTCATCTATATAGAGTGTTAGGGTTGACATCGTTACGCTGCAACAGCATCTCCACAATTTTCCCGCGCCCGTAGCTGGCTGCCCATGAAAGGGGTGTTCTGCCGCTGTCATCTGCCGTATCGGGATTAACATCATTCCGCTCTAACAGCTTCTCCGCAACCATAGCACACTTACTTCTGAGTTCCAACCAATCGCCTAATTGAGTCCTTCCTTCCCTGTCGGGATTATTGTCCGACTCGCTAACCCAACCCACCGGAGACCATGAAAGGGGTGTTCTCCCCGTCTCATCTCGCGTGTTAGGATTGACGTCGTTTCTCCAACAGCATCTTCACAATTTCACTGTTCCCACACTGTGAGGCCCATGAAAGTGGTGTTTGCCCCTCGCTATCTGCGATGTCAGGGCGAACACCTTCTTGTTCCAGCATGATCCTCACATCTCTATCATGTCCTTTCCTCGCAGCCCATGCCAACGCCGTGCTACCGTGCTAGTCGGTTGCGTTGAGATCCCATTTCTTGATATCAAATAAAGAGGCCATGAGTTCAAAAAACCCGAAGAAGACCCCACCGTGCAGCCCTTTGAATCCAGTCAGGAAGTGTTGTATCTTTGTTTGTACTGAAGCATACGTTTAGTGAGCTTCCTGATCAACTCAAAGATATCTGAAGACTGAGTCGTGTCTTGTTTCGAGGCAAGAGGAGATCATACCCAATTGTCAACTCGACCAGGCTTATTGGAGAATGGGGGTCATAACCTATCACAAGTCGTCAGATATATCCCCTATTAAAATTTAGTGTTTTGGCCCTAGAGCAACACCGTCCCGCAACGCCTGCTGAAAGGGCAGTGGCCCATACCTGGTTGGAGTGCTTGGGCCCATGTTTCAGCTCCAGTAAAGTAATGCACGTCCTCAGTACCCCTTTTAGTGCTCAAACGGCCAGATGGACCAGCCTCTCAGGTAAGAGGGTTTCTGAGGCACCCTGCTAGACATTGCCATCCTGAGCCACCACCTCCGCTGGTGGACCTCTTTGCAGCTATGGCAGTAGGTCGGCGAAACGTGAATTGAATTGTAGTCGCCCAATACCCAATACACAATCATATCCTTCATGCTCGCTGCAGCTCAGATGGGAAGGTCATTTTTCATATTAAGAGGTAAAGCATTGTCGCAGTTGATGGGAAGCTCCTGAAGCTGGTGCCGTGATATTAGAGATAGAAAATCATTGGATATCGGTGATTCTGCCTGTAATATACCGGACAGACACGACTCGTATAACCTTCTTTGTGGATAGTTCAGCCAACACTTGTCCAAGAGATCTATCGGAGCTGGAGATTTTGTGACCCCTGAACCGGATAAAAATTGACAAGCGAAACATAACTGTCTTGCCTGAGGCCTGGTTGAGAACACAGCTCCAGGTCTGTAAAGAATGCGAGTTCCTCCAAGCCCTTAGTTAACAAGAGCCCCGAGATCTTCTAATTGCCAAAGGGAATCCTTCATGAAGCAGAATTCGAAGTTCTCGTCTAGTGGAGGAACAAATGGAACAGGTCTCTGGCAGCGCCGCTAACCCGGGGGGGGATGCTGCATATTCTGTGAATTGATGAATTAAGAATTGGCCTCCGGGGAATGGGCTAGAATCTTTTCGGTAGTAGCAAAAGGATCATCCAAATCGTCGCAGTTATGAGGCAGGGACACCTGACTTTCAACTGGAATAAAGCGTCCCTCACTACGTGGAATGGAATCCCCAGTAAGCAGTTTTAAACAGGGATCGATCCTGCGGGACTCATACTTAATTAGTTCAACCATGGAACAGAAGACCCCAACATAGGTGATATCTTCGAGATCCTGGCCTCCCTATTAGAATTTTGACCAAACGAAGTCTTTTTAAAATTAGCATTCAGGCCTTTTATGACATAATGGTGTTGCTTTTTGACCTCAGCGAGAGATTTGGCTTTGTCGAGTGAGAAAATTGTGTGTTCTAGCACAGCTGTATATAGCAGACGATGAGTCGAAATCGTTGAAGCAACAAATCCAGATTGAAACTCAGCAGGGTCTGACACCGGGGTAGCAATCTTGTGAATAGGCTCGCCCATCTCTGGCCAGACAGTTATAAGACCACAAGCAGGACCCTTACAAGTGCTCTGTCAGTCATTATTCAACCCCTCTGCTTCAGAGATCACTAACAACCCAAGATTAATTAGAATACGCCTGATTGTATGACTGGACAAGGCAAACAGATTAAGGGGAAGGACACAGGAGCAGATACTAGATAGGTAAGATAAACGGTAGATTCCCCATCACGCAGCTAGCTATCTCATAACATCAAGTCCATTGGAATACACCTTGAGCGGGCGGGGATCTCGAGAAAGTGACAAAAGCAGCCGTGCACAATACACTAAAGAAATACCAAGCGAATGGCTATAAATATGATGATTTCTTGAGGCTTGTTAGAGTATTCTTCAATGTTTCTTGTACTCAGAAGACCGCATAAATGCCAGCTGTTTTTTATTGGCATTGGTAAGGGTGCGTTCGGATAACAGCTGAACGGACCGTTCGAGTAGGAAATTTAGAGGGTTGAACCGTTGCATCCAACGGGACCGTTCAGGAAGATGATTTGGTGTTCGGTTACCATCCTGCCATTTGCTGAAAATGGGTGCGAACGGTCAAAAATGAAAAGGTCCTCTGAAGGTCCTTTTCATCAGCCGTTTGTCGTCGTTGAAAACCACCATGGCTCCTCTCCGGAACCCACGAAATCGGTTGACTAGTGAATGGTCGGTTGAACAGTCTGCTAAACCGAACAGCTTTCCTGGGAGTTGACCAAATCTCAAGCAACCGTTCACGGCTGTGAACGGTCATGTCTGGAATGGCAGTTGAACGGTTCATAGTTAACCGAACGGAGCCTAAGGAACTAATCAGAATGGTGTGCTCTGATGGGTCGGTTAGCAGCTTGGCGAGCAGTATACTAGGATTTGACCAAATCCAGCCCCTTGAACGGAGTGCAAGGTAATTGAGAGGCTGCGTAATAAATCCATTAGCCCCTAAGTAAAAGGACTTTGACTTTAAACTCACTCAGAACAAGCCGTAAAACGTCTGCCTAGGTTCCCCGTGAGTCATTCTCCCTTTCCGCAACTTGATGTATCACGAACGCCAAAAAGCGTCAAAGAAACACGGGAACTGAGTACGGCTCCCCGTCAAGAGCATATAGGTCTGTAGGGGGCTGCGGAAACTGTTGGCGAAGTTTGGTTGCGTGGTAGGAGGGGTGGTTGGGAAAAGGAGGGTGTGCTCGCGTGGCGGGTGATTAGGAGAATGTCTTTCATTATAGAGCTCTCAAGGTATCAATCTGAAATTCTCCCAGTCTGCCGTCATGTCTGGGCGAGATTCGAATGGCCAGCATGGCTGCAGGTGTTGCTGTGCTAGTCGGGAGTGTTTCTGTTGTGGCTGTGTATACTCGTGTCTTGAAATGAGTTTCACCAGAAAATGCGGTAGTGGTAGTCCCTGTATCTCCCTCCATAGTGAACCCATCGTGCCAAGAGTTTTAACCTGCCAGGTATATGACACTAGTCCTAAAGCGATTTCCTGCCCGGGTGGGGAATCCACTTTACTTACATAATTCAACCCAGTCCAACCAGGATCGGGAATTAATTGGGTATGATAGCAAACAACTCACCAGCGGGGATCTCAATTAGAGGATCAGGAACTGATGTTGCCGAATTGCTCTGTTCAAACACAAGTTGATAGTACGAGTAGACTACATATCATACAAAACATCTTAAGTTACCCCCCCTCCCTCTCTCTTTCTTATCCCCCATCAAGTGCCCCAACCCTAACCTTAATACGCAGAAACGGCTTTCTGCGGATTAAGGTTAGGGTTAAAGAACCTGAGCCCTGCTGGTCACCCAGGCCGGGCCCGGCTTTTTTTTTTTTTTGGAAAGCCGCTTTCCCACAGTCCGGCTCGGCAATCTCTGAAAAAGCCTGGGTCAGTCCGGCCGTATCCAAAGCTGGACGGACTGGCCGGTTGGGAATATTGTTCCGCACTGAGGTTGACTAGAACTTCGCTCTTGTTATTTGCTCGTATAAGGACATTTAATGCCTGTTTTCCAGTCCGGAGTGTCTGGGGTATTCAGACAGCCGGTGGGTGGTAAGTCGATCTGCATATTCCCATCAACTACAAACATCCAAATATTGGCAAAGGTCTTTTCTGTTAATGAACCTCTCTCCGCTGCTGAGGAGATAGGACCCTGTGATAAAAACCTGGATAGCTGCAATATAGGTTCACCGTTTCTAGGGGTACAGAGATTATTCTTGGAGCCCATTAGCTCGATCGCTTCGGTTCTTACTTCTTCGGCGGGGTGCGCGTGGAGATTCATTTTCCTCTCTATCAAATATTTGTTGTCCGGAATACAAAAACATTCGCTGAGTCGGAAATCCTCCATAGCTGAATTTTGGCCTATTGTAAGTCAGTAATATGATAACTTATGAAATAATTTAGGCTGCCAGAAGTAAAGCACATAATCCTTAAGAATACTCAATATATGCAGGGAACGCTGTCGATTAAATAATACAATGTCTTCTCTTCTAGATACTTTCCAACGATATCCCATTCAACTAATACATCCGCAAAGCGCTGTCTGACTTGGAGATTTAGCCACAGCTTGGGGTCACTATCTTTCTTGATGATATAATTAGCGTCCGGCCCCGCATCTGGTCCATTTTGAACCAGTTGTTGTGGGATTGTGAGTGCTATATTGAAGTACCCTCTCCAGATAGGTCAAGTCCTTAGACACCACGTCGGTACAGCGACCCGGTTGATACTTAAGTTTGATTCTGGTGAAATTGCAGTCCTCTCAGAAAGTTCCACACCCCTTTCGAGAAGATTACTACGAAATCGACCTTTCTTACCCTTTAACCTTTGGCAGAATCCACCGATAGGCATGAGATCGCTATAGTTTCGCTGAAGGCTTGGAAGGATGCTGTCTGTATACATGGCAATATAAGCTAGCATATAATCCCACCGCTCCTACAATGGTTAATAACGGGGCTCGTTCTCTTGGTTTGGGGATTGCTTACGACCAGTATGTAGATAGATTCCAGCCCCCAGATGCTGTTCGAATTAACTGGTTAACAAAGGTAATCTCGGTTAGTTCAACCGTCAGTTCATCTTCGTTGCTCGCAGAATCTTGTTAGAAGTGCTGGTTGGGCGACTAATTCCTGCTGGCCCTCTAGCAGCTGCGCAACTCTCGCACACCTATTCTCAGCACTTGGTGGAAATGGCGTCGGGCTATTCTCATCTACCAAGTCAGGGCTGACATCGTTCGCTTCCAACATTATGTCTATAATTCCCTCATGCTCATTCCCGGCAGCCGATGATGGTGCTCGGGCCCAGCCATCTACCGTGGCGGAATTGGCGTTGTTCCGCTCCAACAGTATCTCCACAATTCCCTCCTGCTTATACATGCGAGCCCATGATAATGGCGTACGACCACTCTTATCTGCCATGTCAGGGTTGACATTATCCCGCTTCAATAGCATCTTCACAACTTCCACATGCCCATATATGACGGCCCATGACAATGGAGTTAGACCCCTCTCATCCAGCGTGTCGGGATTGACATCGTTCCGCTCCAATAGCGCCTTCACAATTTCCCCGTGGCCGCGGCTGGCAGTCCATGAAAGGGGCGTCCGGCCACGCCTATCTGCTATGTCGGGATTGACATTGTTCCGCTCTAATAGCATCTTCGCAGCTCTCTCACACTGATCCCTGGCAGCCCAAAGAAAATGTGTCCGGTCACTCTTACCTTCCGTGTCGGGATCGAGATCTCTAAGATCCTCAGCCCAGCCCACCGCAGCCCATGTTAATGGCGTTCGCCCCCTCTCATCTACCCCATTAGGATTGACACCATTCCTGTCCAGTAGAATCTTCATTGTCTCCATCTGCCAATGCTCGGCAGCCCATGAAAGTGGTGTTCGACCACCCTCATCTGGCGTGTCGGGATCGAGGCCGTTCTGCTCCAATAACATCTCCGCAATTCCCCTACACCCATTCTCAGCAGCCAATGATAATGGTGTTCGGCCCCGGATATCTGCCGTGCTTGGATTGGCGTTGCCCTGCTCCACTAACATCACCACAATACCCTCCCAGTTACAAGTGACAGCAAATGATAATGGTGTCCAGCCAATGTCGTCCGCCATGTCGGGATTGACATCACCCCGTTGAAGCAGCATCTCCGCAATCCCCTCATACCCACTCTCGGCAGCCCATGATAATGGTGTACGGCCAGTCCTATCGACCGTATCGGGGTTGATGTTGGTCTGCTCCAACAGCATCTTTACAATTTCCTCATGCCCACGGCCGGCAGCCCATGAAAGAGGGGTTTGGCCATTCTTATCTGCCGTGTCAGGATTGACACCGTTCTGCTCCAATAGCATTTTCACGACCTCTGCATGCCCATATATGACGGCCCATGAAAATGGCGTTCGGCCCATCTCATCTAGCGTGTCGGGTTTGACATCATCCCGCTTCAGCAGCATCTTCACAATCTCCTCGTGTCCACGCTTGGCAGCCCATGAAAGGGGTGTTTGGCCATTCCTACCTACCGCATCGGGGTTGACATCATTCCAGTCCAATAACCTCTTTGCAATCCCCTCATACCCATACTCGGAAGCCCATGAAAATGGTGTTCGGTCCCGGCTATCCGCCATACCCGGGCCGACGCCCCCCCGTTCCAGTAACATCTTCACTGCCCCATCATGCCCGTTCCTCACAGCCCATGCCAACGCTGTGCTACCACACAAGTCAGCCGCATTGACATCCCATTTCCTAACCTCAATTAAAGAAAGTATGATCTCTAAAATCCCGAAAAGGGCTGCACCGTGGAGCCCAGTAAACCCAACGAGGTTACCTTCAGTGTCCAAGGGCTGGGGCCGCCTAGGCTCTTTTAATAGGAGGATCTTGCAAGATATGTACCCATCGAATCTATCGAGTAGTTTCAGTGCAAGTGGCATTGCTCTTTCGCTGATTTCTCTCCGAGCATGTGCTCCCCAGTGACAGGAGGCATATTCAAGGAAGGGAGTTGTTGGAGGGGGCACAGAAAGAGCGGGTGAAAGGTCCCTGATGTAGGCAAAGTTGAGGTAAGTCAGGCAAACCTCCGCGATTGCTGAATGGGGGCTCCGGAAAAGCGTGGGATTGGCTAGGATATACTCCAGTAGAGTGAAATGCACAAGCCGGACAGTCGAAGATGATGAATCAACCGTGACCAGCCCTAGCGCGCAGTTCATTATGGTCCGTATTGTCGGCGCGCCGTCTTTGTTCAGATCTTTTGACCCCACTTCTACCCCTAAGGCCTGGCATAATTCGTCTAGTCGTAATGGCCGCTCTGAATATGCTACCCACATGATGGCCTCCATTCCTAGTCGCGATCTAGCATTCTCCTGCCCCTTGATCCTTTCAAAAGTGGCAGTGTACACATCCCCGACATCCTGACCAGTTGATATCTGTTTAAGCTTTTCCTTCCTCCGATGAATCGTTGGCTCCGCGAGAATTGCCCCGATGCTGAGCGAGACAAGAAGAAATCTACAATAATCGGTTGTCAGTAGCGTGACCCTTATTCGACACAGGAAACTGGGCATCTAGACATACATCTCGGAAATTGCCTCCGGAATGATTTTCGTAATATCCGCTCTCAGACACTCGTCCATAGCGTCCGGCTCTGGGTCATCATCCAGCTTCATCCTCAAAAATTTCTCGGTGTCTTCCTTTGTTGGGGTAACCGAGATAGTATCCGTACTGGGAAAGTACCTCTCAACCTCACCCCGAATGAAAGGCCTTCCAGTAAGGAATATCCGGACACTTGACGACTCCTGCGCGATAGACTGCAGAGACTTGAGAAGGCCAGTCCGATGCGCCGCAAGAGACTCATCCAAGCCGTCAATACATATAACCACCCGTTGCCGTTGCCCAATCGCCGCCTTCAGCATATTGACAAGTTCCGGAACTTGTGGCCGTACGCCGCCAAAGTGATCCTTCGCGTCTTCAAAAGCTTTGTGTACGTCCTCCGGGATGTTCCCCCTCCCCACCAACTGCCCAAGCATGGCTCCTAGCATGTTCGACGTAGTCTGTTCCTTTCTATCGAGGTAGTCACAATACAACCCAGCGACCGTCACATCCTGTCCACTGCCGTAAAAATGGTCGATCACCAGAGAGCTAAAATCCCAAGCAGTTAGCAATCTGGGATTTCTCCTGTGATATCTCGTGTTACCTAATATAAGTCTTTCCCACACCTGGATCCCCACGGCAAAATAGTACAGAGTGACCAGATCTAGCTTCTCCAGTACTCCATCTCTGAAACTCGTCTGTTTGGAAAATCCATTGCCCCACACGCTCGAGTCGGCTCTCCCTTAAATGTTGATGTCTTTTTTGAGGCTCGAGTGATGACAACCACCGTATGATTTGTGCCTTGTTATCTGCTATGGTTGTGTTGATGATTTTGTTGAAACTGTTGATGTTGAATGACTTCGTATTCCCCCTATTGTCCATATTGTCCAAGTTGTGGCCTATCCGAGAAGAATGGAAAAATTATGGCTCAAGATATCGGGGCTAACAGCCTCCTAATTGAAGAAAATGACGTGGGAGAGTAAGCGTGTGAGACGTCACAAATACGTGCCCCATTAGGATATCCGCGGCTGAAATAAGTCTCATAGCCGCATCCCTGCTTCAGCCACCCGCCAAGCACAGCACCCCCGAGTACAGTACTCGCGTAATTGTCTGGTAGTGATTCATGAGGATCCGAACAAAATTAGGTACAGTACAAGCAGAAACCACACTCCCGAGTCTAACAAGATTCCGTGCCCTTGCATAGCCACCAGAAAACATTATGCCCTTCTCTGATGAAATTAGTTCTAATTATCCCTGTACCGTGCCCATCCTGTATGACATTTATGGGCTCAGCAATAAAATGGGACATAGGGGGCAAGAGCTCAATTAAACAAAGTATATGCAAACTCTAAACTAGTACTTGGCCTATGGCGTCTGAAACTTAAATCTTTATGCTATGATATCCCGAAGATAAAAGTACAGGTTAACTTTATCAGGGGATCAACAGGGGAGATGTTTTCGTACTGTACCCGAGCACAAGGTGAGGATAGCAGGATGCCCAAGACATCGAGTTTATTGCATAGAAAAAACATAGCAACATACTACCACACTGACTTGTTTTTTGGTCTCTTTGCCTCTCATGCCTACCACCAAAGAACTTACTTAGCAGCCTTGTACGAAAACATCTTGCCTAGTGCTTGTGCTCGGAATTGGAATATGTAATACTAGAGATGTTTTTATGTTAATAGTACCAATTGACAGGGAACGACAAGTCTCCGGCTTGCTATGCGTAAAGCGATTAAAAGTGAGAGAAAGCGTAATTGGGGTGGTGGAGCACAGCTCTTTCCCCTCCTCTCCTTTCCTTCCTCTTTCCTCTTACCGGTGCCGACCAAGTAACAGGAAAGTGGGGATCCATTCCCGGATGTGGAAGAGATCTCGGGAATCCTAATACGAGGAACTAGAAGAGACAGGGGGGGGCACTAAATAGATAAACCCCAGAGCAGTTTCATCCAAGCGTTCCTCATACCATTACGGAGAGATCTTGTAGGCTTCAGGGCCTCCCGCTCACTGCGTTGCAAGGCTACTATAACCGCATCCGAACACAGCTGTGTCTAAAAACCCTCCAACAGTTCCTAGTAACCTGGGATCCGGGTATTATGAGCCTTAAGGCTGGTGAATCATCCTATTTAATAGGGAATCACTCCTCACTGCAAATTTTGTCACTACCTCTCCTGTAGTATACCGTCGTGCCTTTTTTTGACCTACAATACTGTACTTTCAAGTGCGAAAGTCACCCCTAACTACATCTAACAAAGGAAGGCCTCAGAAGATCTAGGTGTCGGGGGTGCGATAAAGCGAATAAGTAGTGAACAAGGCTGAGAGACGGAAGAACGACAATATAAATATAATCAGGCATCTTCCCACCGGGTTTCGCGGCTCTCCCTTGCCAGCAGCAGATGTCAGAGGATAACCAATAAACCGCGCAAAGTCTGACACCAGAACTAGAATAGGGCAAGGCCATACAAAGGTATGATCAGAAACTTTGTTGGCTTCTCAACAAACAAACCAGCCAAAACACAAGTTTATATGAGATATAAGGAAATCGGCTTGATCGCCCTATCGCTTCCCACACCCGTCGATTCCCGGGTATCGCTATCTATACCCCCATTTGCCTGCGTACTTCCATAATAATAAGGGCGAGACGTGACCTTGGAACTATCTCCATCAACCATCCTTACTCCAGAACATATGCAACATCCAAAGATATCCCGTAAACCTTATGGCCAACTACAACACTCTCCATTTCCGGTAACTCTCACATCTCTCCTTATTTGTCAGTTGACACCTATCCGCTTTTGTTAACCCTAATAATAGAGCTTTGCCACTCAGTATTTCGACACGGGGGCGAAAGCCATGGAGCACCTAATGCGTTTTCTTTACCCTTGATCCACCATCCTATGTTGCCCCGAGGCTAGCATGTAGTCCAAACAGCCCAAGCACAAGATCGACAGCCGAGGACAACCACCGGAGAGAAACGCAATGAAAACAGGAGCGGGAGCCCTCCATCTCCCATTTCTCCCCGATATACGCTCTCCTGGACTTCTGAGTTTGGTGCAGAAATATTTTGTAAGCCTCGTCTGCAGGGAAAACCAGAATCACACCGCTCCAACAGTTATCGAGTGAAATTGCGTGACCGAAGGAGTCGCTGGCTAGCGTTGGTATCCTTTGAGTACCCGAGAATGCCCAGCATCTTTGTTGGAAGGTATTCGAAGAGGGCCAGCGAAAACGAGTGATATCACGAGTTCAAGTGGTGATCGGTCCTCAAGTGGCCAAACAAGTTATATTACTTGCTAGAACAGAGTTGAGGATTTAAGAGAGAAAAATCGAAGCGAAAGAGGAAAGGAGTGACGGAGGTAAGAGGGGAGAGGTGACGCAATCGGTCATGAGGCATCACTCGTAACCGTGGCAACAGTGAGTATGAGAACACCGTAGCAATGACGATTTCCAACAATCTTGGTTATTGTATCGGAAGCCATTCGTCGGCCAGGTATACCCTGGATAAAGATGGATAAAAAACTTATAAACCGATCGCACTTACCTCAACAACAGCCCGAGTGACTTGAGACGACTCCGGCTGATCAGGCAACAAAGACGGTGAGGGTTTAACCGCTATCGTGGAGGATATGGACGACTGTTGTAGCGGTTTTGAAAGATTTTAGGAGAAAATTAGATCAAAATTATTTCTAGGAATTGCCCGCAGCAAACAGCAGGCTAGATGCCAAACCACCTGGTAGCTAAGCCGGGGATGGGTTTCTGGATTCATGTGCGGAACTTCCGATAGATGAACGAAGGAGATACAAGACAACCGAGAACCCCATACCAGCAATTATTCTAGATTCACCAGATTATAAATTGAGATCTAACTTTATACCATACGGAGGTACAGCGCCTAAGTTTTGTACATTTTACTAGCAAGGGATGTTGAGCTAGCGCAGCTACTCGTAATGTCCTGACGTTTGTGAACACAACTGCTATTGCATACACCTAAAATTCAGCTTTTTTGCCCGGATCTTGGCATCATGCAATAGTGGTCCTGTTCACAAACGTCAGGACATTACGAGTACAAGCAGTGGATTGGGTATAAAGGTAACGAATTGGGTATGGTGGCTACCTAATTCACCTCACCCCTGCTAGCCGGACATCCCCCTGCTAGTAAAATCTACAAAACTAAGGAGCTGTGCCCCCATAGGGAGAGCAAGAGAAGGGTTGGTGAGGGGTCGCCAGCTACCGCCATATGGTGAGGAGAGCACTGCATCACAGTTGATTGTTACAGTATATCTATCAATATCGCCGTAGTAAAGTTACCCGAAGAGTGTAGCAAAGGTAGGAAAAGTATAGCCAAAACTTCATTACCTCGCTCTCCCTTCTAAATTAACGATAAGGCCAGGAGTATATATAAAACATAACAAAAGCATCACAAGGCCCCTACAGATGGCCGCATACATATCCTACCACCTCACATCCTCCCGCCTCCCTCTACACCCCCGGGATAAGAAATGAGTAAAGTTCTTAGAACACTTCTCATTAAATCACAATACCTCCAAATACACAGCATCTCCGAAACCTCCATAATCAACCAGAGCACATTACGGACCATCAGTAGATCTACCAGATCGGGCTAGCATGGGACTTAGCCCCTCACAAATTGGACCACAGTAGCAAACTCCTCATCGAACCCAATCATACATCGGGTTCCATGCCAAGTGCTTGGAACGGTGCTTTAACCTAGGCTAGTAACTAGCTCTAACCCTTCAAGGGCTTCAACATCCCAAATTTTTCAACCATCGCGTATCAGCGACAGGAGTCTTTTCGAGTGGGTATTGCCCATTGTAATGTCGCTATTGGATAAGACATTATCAATCCCATTTCGTGAGGAATTTCAGGTGCGCTGCTCCCTTAGGAACCCTGCTTCCGAAAAGTTTTGAATTTTGCAGTTAAGCCCAACAGTACGCCAAATATACCCCTACTCGAGTAAAGTAGAAAAGCACATTATCTCCATACAAGCACCTGCCCCCTGTCCAATCTTGATACCGTAGTCCAACAACATATACCGATAGTGCTCGGGGGTAGTCCATAAAGACCAGAAAACACAACCCATGTCTCTGTTGAGACTTGTATGGGATCAACAGAAATAGTTCTCCGATTTTCTATCGGCATTCCCGAGTACTTTTGGTACCCAGTTTGACTGCGCTTGGCCTAATTTTTCACTCCCCTGCAGCCTCCAAATCCCCCACAGTGTACCACACCACAACCCTTCCCCATGTCTTTATTTTTTTCACCGCGAGTTTTTGTTTCCCTCACCCATTTGTTCGTTCGTCTGCTTGTTCCGTGGGTTAGTTGGTCACACAAGGAACCAAGCGCGCAGTACCGGCACAGTATGCAAGACACCCGGTATGGAAACATGTAGCACAGCAGCTATGATACCAGATTACCACGTACTTTGGATACTTTGAAGTACCGGCGGTATACCTGTGGGAGGGGGTGCACAGTGCAGTGTCTAATCGGGGGTCTTTCTTGACATGCGTGTACTCGGGGCTCCGGTTGCGATTCGGAGTGATCATGCATCGGTATGGCGTGCTAGGTTGGTCGCAGGTCGGTGGTTTGATGGTTTATTAGTTGTTAAGCGGATGGGTGGGGGAGCTGGGTGTTGGGTGTTGGGCGTTAGGTGACGTTTTTTCGGAGAAACTGCCGGGGTATCATAGGTAGGAAAAGTACAGGACTATTCTGGATTTTTGTGCGATGCAAGTTAATTGGTTGGGTTGGTTGGTGGTTGGCCCAATTTAGCTTAGTTTAGCTAGTTACAGTGTCAGTGGTTGGAGGGATAAGTAGTGTTTGAGCGGTTTGCTATCCGGCCATTCTTTTACTTCACGGCCTAACAAGAGTATCGGGGGAGAGGAACTCTGTCGTCGTAAATTACGATAGTTTAATCAATAAAGTCCTTTCCCTCAGATTCTAACTATAGCTCTTTGCGTGGCATCACCAACAAGATATGAGCTCGCATGTAATCTATGTACTCGGCTGCTTTAGAACTGGCCCTGAACCTTCATTGAGGAAAGCTCAAAGAGCCACTATCTGGGCATATCGAGCACATTACCGTACCCGAGGCCCCCTCGAGTTAGAAACCATCGCAGATATCAACTCTCCGCACGTGGCCTCACGGGATATCTATTGCAGAAATAAAAATAAATTAATAACCGAGCACATGCTCAAATGCTATCGCCGACAGCCGATAACAAACCAGAGTGACAGCCTATGACCGACTAGTTCAACAGGCAAAGGAAAAAAGAGAAGGGAAAACCAACAGCACAGTGCATCGGAGAAAGCTAACCCCGCACTTTCTACCACAGGAGCTCACGTTCCAGCTATTCGCCATACGATACTACATTTCATGATCTACTATATTCTCACCACAATATTGGATTGGAGTGTCATCCTCTTCGAACCCATCCTCAAAGTTCGTACGGGGAACTATGACACCGGCCCCACCACCCTATCAAGTGCTGGTCCAGGATAGCGCCATACAACCGCCACCATGAAGCGAACCCCGGAACGCAACCAACCACGACATCTCCCACTCCACTTCCCGCCGCATCATGTACGAGTATTCGAGTCCCGTACTACCTAACGTGCCCGTGCCTTTCACCTCCAACAAACGACGAGTACGATAACCCAAGAATATATCCCGCACCCCCACTCCCACGCCAAGAACCCCCTCCCCTAAATAAATAAAAAAGGAATGAAAAAACAAACCTGATCTAACCTCCTTCTTCCCCCTCGCGTGACACCCCAGCACTGAAAGACAAGCAAAGCATAACAAAAAAAAAATAACACTCAACGCAGGGTCCAGCACCGTATCGTTCATACTCGAGTACTCGTACTGACGGCACAGTAGCGCACGCTTATAATAGCATTCCACACGAAGGGCCACTCGCTGACGGAGTTTTTATCGGCGCTTTGGTGAGCGCGGTGTACCGTAGTGCTAGTTTGCTAGTTAAAGTTAGCTAAGCAACACAGTAAGACGGGAACCAAGTACGGTACTCGTGAACGGTCATTCCCCACTCATTGGGGTGCGATTGGTCGTGAAGGCCAGCGGAGCTATGTTAAGATCGCGCTCGGTTGGTGATTTAATTTCCCGGAGGGGAACCAATCGGCTTGGGGAAGGGGGGGATCTTGGGCTATCCATCTGAGCACTCGAGTACTCGAGTACGGGGACGATTCTATCTTTGTCCTGATCCCTCGTTGTGGGGAATCTTCAGGGTTAGGGTTGGATATTAATAGGTGTGGAACGGAGGGATTATTGCAAGAGGGAGGAGGTTTTGGAGATGGGTTCGTTTCGTCTTGCTGAGTGCCTTATTGGTTCCGGGTAATAGTGATAGCATAGTATGGGGTATCACACTGTTAAACTGTGCGGATTTCGCTCGGGGTGTACAACACAGTACGATTGACGATACGCTGGGTAAGGGGTATCAAACTGTGGTACAGTAGCAGACAGTAGCAGCATTGATTCACGATACGGCACCGTAAAACAATCCCGCCCCCGCAACAAACACAAGTCTCATCCATTTATTATCCAAATAATGTTATTATACTATTACCTTAACTTATAACACCTCGCCCTGTTTTATCCTACAGTGGGAACACGATGCCATATCGAACCACAGGTATAAAAATAAAAAAATGCACTACTTACCCTCCCCTCATCATATTCACACGTTCGCCCTCCCCCTACCCTTCCGGCTTCACAAACGCGCAATAAAACAAACCCCAGATGAGTAAAAAAGAAACACCCCCTATCCACTCCCGCCTCACCCACGCACCGTAGCCCTACCCGTCCACTCCTTCCCACCTCCGCGTTGTGAGGCGCACGTGAGGCTCCCGCCCACAACAGCAAACGCAACCACAGCGTTCGCCCCAGCCTCATCCACCCAAGAAATACAGTAGACTAGGTTGCGATACCTCCTCATCCCAGCTCATCGCAAAACAGAAAAACTAGAAGATCCCGATCCCCGGTGAAGCAGTCCCGAAAAGGGAACTCAAAAAAAAAAATAGCAAAGAGTAAGCGAGCGAGCTCCCTCGTCGAGGTATAAAAATTATCCAGAGGACCTAGGGAGAAGAGAGGTGTACGTACGTATCCTATCAAAAAGGGTTAGGGTCATTTATTATGCTAGAGGCTGAGAGCCGGTGAGGGCGTACGTACGAGTGTCAGTGCCGCGTTGTGGTAGTATTGTAGGTATCACAGGTCATTGTGAGATGGGGAAAGGTGAGCAGGTAGGTATGGTACGGAGAGGGTGCTATCATTAACCCTCAGGAGAAAGACTCCGTTGCAAGATAGCAGATGCTCCGTTTATTTTGGTATGGTAAAGCTGTCCTCACCGGACCCCTTCTTTAATTGGGTTCCATCGTTCTCCCCTCCCCCCAACGTGGGGAGTTAAAGGGGCTCCAGGGCGAGGCTGGTGGGCACATGAGTGAGAAGTGATGATTTGTGCCAAGTGATTAGATCAGGCGGTCGCCTTGTTGTACCCTGTCTACTCACCTCGCCGGAATTAGTCATTGGTCACGTGAACTGTAGTGAAGTCACTAAACATGAAGCTCAGTGCGATGCAGCTATCATCAACATCGGAGTTGCATTCAAGAACCCCGGTTTCAAGTGCTTCGGATCTGTTATTCATTTTCACAATGGATACTCCAATTTCAGTAAGAGGAGCTGTGATTCCCAACCTCAAGGACCAGTTCTCATCCTCAAGGTGATGTACTGATACTTCTTCACAGTTCACGTGACCAATGACTAATTCCGGCGAGGTGAGTACTGGCAGTCTCGCAAGTGCCGAGTAATACTTCCCACTGCGCTTCTTGAAGAACTTCCTGTAATATCGTGCATTTTTTGATTGCAAGAATGGGGGTAAAGGCAAAAAAAAAAGCTATTCTAATCACCGAAACTATTGTAGGTAACTTTCCTGTTCCAGGCTCCTCAGGTTGTGATTGATTGTTAAAGTCGCCTGGGGGGGTTAATTCTCCAGAAAAGGAAGGGAACCCCCCAGGCAAGGTTGTAGAGCTTCTAGAACCTACAAACGACGAATCCGTTTCGACAAGGCGGAGAATTTCTGTTTTTCTTCCCCGTTTCGTTTTCACCGTTTTCCCCTTCATTCCCTCCCCCCCCCTTCCCTCCTTCCTATCCCGTCTTGGCACCATGAGACGCCCAGACCTCCTCCAGCCTGGTATCAGGGATATCATGGTTACCCCCTTTTTGGGGTCTTAAAATATAGGTTGTGTATGCCAGAATGCCAATGGTCCAGCTTAAACAACAACCAAAACCCCGCAAAGACTATCCAGTGCCACCACCGCTCTTTGGTCCGGCTTTGCTTGGGATTCCCCTGATCCGGTACCCTGCCCGCGGGCTGGGGTTAGTAACGTGGTGGTGTCACGCTGGGCCGTTTCTCAGGATGGATGCCACGCATGCGAAGCCACTATCAGCAAAATTGAAAGCGTGGGAGATGTCTGTGCTTCCCTGTGTTAAGTGGCTTCTGGTAGCCCTTTTTTTCCCCCTTTAGACATACCATAACTCGTAGGATGCCATGGTTACCACACCATGACTGCTTATTCCTTCCCTTCTCTTGAGGAGTGTGGCGGAGAGTTGGATGGTTTATGTTCGGAACATACTTTCCTCAGCCACTGTGCATACAAAACCTTTCTCTATTCTCGTCTTCACAGCCACTGTATGCTCATAACTGTTCTATACTGATTACTCTAGTACTCGAGTACACCGGTGGAATGCAATGAACTGTCATACAAATGAGACAATCACAACTAAAACACAGCAACCCACTGTAGTACCCGGGTAGTACTGTACCAAAATCCATCAGGGTACCTGGTGGTTTAGGGTTTGTTTCAGGGCCTGATAGCCAACCTTCCCTCGGTATGTGGGGCCTACTGCCTCTATCTTAACACGGGCAGATATAATACAAAAATTTAATGATAATAATATTGGATACCGGTATTCCCTTGCAATTGAGCTGCGGGGCTCCATTTAGCTGAGAGGACCTGTGAGCAGAAGGAGCACCGGTATCTTCACTCTGTTTCCTCGGTGCTAAAAATCCTTTTGGGTATATCCTTCCGGTTAGGCAAGGTCATTCAAAGCTTGGCTGTTGATCCACTTACTCGTGTGAGAGGAGGATTAACCAAAAAAAAAAAAAAAAGGAAACCTTCGTTCTCGCAAAGATCTGCGGGGGTGTCGAAATCGGGGAACGGATTTATTCCTTCATAGAGCGAGGGAGAGGTTTTTTTCTTGGGTTTTTTTATTTATTTAATGATATTAGTATTATACGATGTAAAAATAGGTGTGTGAGGGTTTTTATAGTTCTGGGCTGGTTGGTTTTTTTAAGGTGGAGAGGGAAGCAAAGAAGTACGGGATACTCGAGTACATCGCGTGCCTCACAAAAATAGGTGTTTATCCGGGTCAAGAAGTTACGATCGGTGCCAACCAACCAACCAAAGGGTCCACCCCTTTTTCCCATCCGACAGCTCTATTACCGGAATGGGAAATTTGTAGATCCATTTGATCGACTCACTTGGTTGAAGATGAAAGAAGTGAATGACCGATGCGGGGTTGGTCGCTTCTCAGTAAAAATACTTTGTGTGGCGACCAATCGCTCCGACTGCCCGACCAGGGTTCTTTTCTTTGCAACAGTTTCTCCTTCGAAAAATCTAACCGAGGGTGAAAAATGTAGGTTCAACCACGAGGGAATCGCTGATTGGTGAAAAGGGGGCAACCATTCTTGACTCGTTGGAGACTAAATATACCCTTTCACCCCTGCGCGGATCTTAAAACAGCAACCGGCAGGAATAGACGTGTGGGTGTTTTTAGCTAAGCTGGAGAAGAAGGTGTTATTGTGCGAGTGGGTGTGGGGGGGGGTGGAGAGGTTTCTTTTTCTTTTCTTAAAAAGAAAAAAAAGAAAATGGAGGAAGGGGGGGGATAATACATAAGGGCGTTGAGATCCCGAGATCTGGTGAATAATTAAACGAACAAGTCTTTAGTCTTTTGTTGAGGATAAAAGATTCCACCTTTACCTTTTTTGATTCTTTGTTTTTATTTGCGTTTGCATTTGTTTGGTAAAAGGCTCCGGAGCTTGATACTACCACCACCACCACCACCACTACTATCTTCCCAAACAACAAATTACCGTAATCAAAATGCTCGCAATCCAGTTCCCCTCGTCACCCATAGACGCAAGAACACCTAGCCCACCAACATCCCACCACGCAGACTACTACACGTCGGCGCCCCTCCTCGCACCACCACCAGTCACCAAGCGCCGGGCCGGGCCTCCAAAACTATCACTCCAGATCACCAGCGAGACACGCAGAACCTTCTCCAAGTCCTCCATCCCACCAGTCTCTGCCGGTCCGCTGTCACCGACTTCGCTCTCCACCCAGCGCAACACACAGTTCAACGCGCGCCGTGATTCCGCTCCAACAAGTTTCTCCGCCGCCCCAATCGAGCTGGGCGTTTCGCGGACGAATGGCAGTAACAAGAAGAGAAGAGTGGGCGCGCGAACGGTCGGGTTTGCGGAAGGCGTCGAGGTGATTGGGTATTCTGTACGATGGGAAGACCAGCAGCCGCGGCAAGTCGAGGAGGAGAGCTCCTCGAGTAGCAGTAGTGAGGACGATGAGGAGGAGGTTATGGCGCGAAAGGTTGGTGGGAACTTGAGGGGGTTGGAGCAGATGGAGGCGTTGAAGCTCGGACGTGGCTCGTCGAGAGGATATAATTGGAGGATGAAGATGTTGAACTCTAGATCTTCTATTCCTTCTACTACAGATGAGGTTCCTGAACCTATGTCTGCAACCACGAGCACAAGGACTGGCGGAGTAGGGTTCGGGTTTGGGGGTGGGATTGGGAGGTTTTCATGATTATGACGGGGATTTGAGATTTTCGTTGCTTCATTCTTGTTTTTCTTCGATGATAGGGATCTTTTTTATTATTTCGATTCTTTGTATATTTTAGTACATTCATTATTTACTTCCTTTTGTATTTTTTCGGGGGGAGGGGAGGGGAGGGGAGGGGGGGGGCTTCTTTTACCCTTGCTTATACAAACTTAACTTCACTTCATATCTTTCGTTTCGCAAAACTTTTCATATGAGTTGCCTTACTACTTAACACTATTTCTTGTTTCCTTTAGTTTCTTTCTTCCTCCAAGATACCATCACATCCTCTACTGGTGATCATAAAAACTATATTTACTCAAATAAATACTTCAGAGGCCCTCCTCCCACCAAAAAACGATCCCCAAGCACAGGTACCGGTATTTCAGGGTTTGATGCTTGGACTTGCTCATTCCACGCTAAATTCTCGCCCTCGGCGAGGCGGAACATGCAGAGAGAAAATAAAGTGGCGAAAACTGCAAAAATTGCGCAGAAAAAAGCCACTCGTTTTGGCTGCTTGGTGATTCAACCAACTCGTGCACTTACACTTTTGCACTTACTCACCTGGCGACATGGCTTGCTCCACCATAACGTGACATCCCTCAGTATGCCGCAAAAATAACCCTACCTCCCTTCTTTACCATTCGGCGCTCCGCCGGTATAATAAAACTCGTATATTGGGTGACGTTCGCGGGCACAACTACTAGACTATTGCATGTCGCTCGGGCCCAAGCAGAAAGGCGATAATTTCTCAGTATGCAATAGCGGTCCTGTTCGCAAACGTCAATCCACAAATGAGTGGTTTAAAAAAGGCCGCTCACGTTACTATTAAGCTATTATCAGCCACGATGACCTACGCTACGACTAATCATAGCTCACGCCTACCTATCATCTTCATCATCACCATCGTCATCGTCATCCTCGCGACCATACCTACCAATCCCTCACCCCGCTCAGTGGATGATGAAGTGCACTTCCCCCCTCTCACTCGCTCACTCGTTCCTCACTTTTAGCCTTAGAATAGATATAAAAGCGCAGGCTGAAACGTCTGCCAAAGGATAACATAACTACCACCAAACTGCAAAGTGAACTGAAAGTGAAGCGTGATGAAGTCAAGACGCATCCGCCGCGCCGCGCTACGTTACTCTTCATTATAAACGTGTCTGGTCGTGAAGACTTCACGTTGTCCATGACGATGTTGGTGAAAGTGATGAAGAAAGAAGAGAAGAAGAAAATATGATAAAGTAAGGTTAATTTTTTTTTTCTTCCCTTTTGTTTTCTTTTTTTTCTCTTCCTTTTCTCCTTCACTTTTCTCTTCTTTACTTTTTCTCTTTTTACCTGTCTTATTCTATTCTAGTTTTCGCGCGTGGTGGTTCTCGACGAATCGTAAAAAATAGTTTTGCCCTGGAGGTGCGTCTGTGTGCGCACGCGGATGGGCGGGCGTGCAGGCGGACATGCATTGATCACAGAGCTGTGCTACAAGTGGCCCTGGTCTCAACTCGGTTTTGCTTGAGGTGGTAGCTTAAACGCGACGGGTAATGATAGGCTAGGGGTAGGGGTGGTCGGGGGGAGGGAGGGAGGAAGGAAAGGGGTTTGGTTGGTTGGTTAAAAACAGCCTTCGGGGAAGTGCTGTGGAGCGCGGTACCGTGCAAGTTATGATACTGCACTGAACCGGTTGTGTGATTTAACTACTAGTGTGGCCTATTCGAACCCTTCGCTTCAAGGGTTTCGCCATAACTGACCGGTTGGATAACTGGCTGGTTGAAGTTCAAGTACAGTACTACCCTAGGTACGGTAGTTGGTTGGTTGGTTTAACTTAATATCGGGTGAGAACGTTCCACCGTACCCCACCCGACCGCACCCCTCTCTCTCCCTCTTCTCGATATCGCCCGTCGGGATGGACGTGGAGACGCTTTGAATTGCCCGATAAGGCTATACAGTGTGTATGCGGGGGAGGTGGCAAGCACTATCCTGCTATCTCTCATATCATACTCTTCGGGCAGCCCGTGATGCAGGAATGTTGTTCTCTATTTAGACTCCCTGGTCCGTGGTCTCTGCAGTACGGGAACCATGCTCGAGTAGATACACATGAGTGGTATTCAAAGTTAAAAAAGCTGGCTTACTTGGCCGTTTCATGTAAGAAACGTTTAATTGACCGTCGCTCTAGGGTACCTTACCATACACTACTCTCCTTCTAGTGGACGGGGACGTCTAGTATTAACTGTCACAGAACTTTGTCCAACTAAACTCTACTCAAGAGAGCATGAGGCAAGAAATTTTTTTAGAATTGAAGAAAAGTCCTAAAATCTTGTAGTGCACTTTAGAAATAATTATCCTGATTCTCTAGCAGATACCTCTTAACTTTGAGGTCTTGTCAGCAAAAATAGTGTTTTCGCGAGATCCATGTTAACCTATGCACTTTATGCTCCATAGTTATACCTTCCCACATTCCTATGCTGCCTGGAATCTGGGGACATTATTGGCCAACATTATAATGTAACTTAACGCAACTTCCCACCAATTACTCGTTACTCAAAATTCCATCTTTTTAGCTTTGAATACCACTACTGTATTAAAGACTCCCCGCGCATAGAGTACGGTACTTGTGCCATTGCCTACGGCCGTGTATATACCGGTGTGTTAGATTATGTCCATAGTCTAACAAAAACCCCGTGATGTCGGGTGCGGATCTAGACACCGGATAGCCCACTCTTCTGGGTGAGATGGGATGGATGGAATGGTATAAGAGTGGAAGTGCCGCCGTCAATCACCGATCAATCGCGGGTAAGTGGGTAAGGCGTGGTTTGGTGATCGGGGGATGATACCCTGATGATTATGATGATGGCGACGGTGATGCTAAATTTGTCGACGGGGAAGCTTGCCCATGGATCGCCAACCTCCCCCTTTTGTAGACTCACTTGAGGATAGTCTTAATGCGGCACGCGTTATGATAATTTGCTACGATAAGTTATTAGTTTAGTAAGGGTGAGGGAAGTACGGTAATTGCGACCGTGGTCATGGTGCATCACTCTGTCTTGGCAGGGTCGGGGGGAAGTGGAATGTTGATCCTCGCTTGCCATGCTCAGGAGAAGGTACCGGTATCGGTATGGTCGATCCGACGAATATATTCTGATGTGCATAGGCTACAGTGGATTAATTTATTACCATTATTATTATTATTATTAGATTCTTGCAACAGCTATCGCAACTCACTCTCAAGGTACCTTTCTCACAGGGACTCCACTGTCAAAAGCTTTCCCAATTTCCTACCGCATGATGATGGTGTAGTGCTGTATAGTGCATCCCCGACCATCCGACGAGATTGCCAAAAACGAACAAAACAAGCAACCTGCCCCTTTTGCTAGAAACCTCTGACTTAACTCATTTCTGGCAAAAACGGGAAAAAGACACCCACCCCCCGCTCCTTTTGCTTTGCTTACTCACCCTCCGTTCTTGTACTGCAGTTTTCACATAATTCTACACACATGCTCTCGGCTTGCACGGTAAGGTTGACATGCTTTCCTGCAAGTGCTCCTACAAATCACGTGCCTTCCCAAGCGCCGGGTCATCCGGGTGCTTATAACCGGGTATGATTACATTGATAAATTGAACGTTGTCAGCAAAGGGAGACTCAGACTTCGGGTGGTGTTGTGTTTAGCATCGCTACTTGTACTATCGTTCCAGAGTAGGTAGGAGGAACCCAGCAAAGGGGGGGGAGGGAAAGTACTCATGTTGCGGGTTTTCACCGGTGGCTGTGCACACCACCAATTGATGGCATACGTAAGCTGAGGCGTGGCAGCGTGGCAGGGGGGAAGTGTCACTGTACCGATGCGATCACCGTGGTGTCAATATGGTGGGATTTCGGTAGTGGGGGGGACGATGCGTAGCGGCTGTGGAGGTAGTAAAAGATCTGGTTGGACCGTCGCCCGATGGGGGATATTGTGCATGCTATGTAGAGTAGTTGAGATGGGGTTGACTTGGTGGTTCGGGGAACAGATCGTAGGATGCGGCTGGATAAAGTATATTGTTGCAGATCTAATGATGGCTTGGGGGGTATGGTATGTAGGGATAAAAAAGCATGGATTGAAAGGTGCTTAGCTATGGGAAAGGTTGGCGAGGGAATCTGGTGGGTGGGGTTGGACGATGGTAGTTTGCCATCGTTATTTCCCGGGGGGATTTCATTGAATAGGTGTTGCACCAGCAGATTGAGTATCATATCGAGCAGCGCATTAGCCACCAGCAACGCCACAACCTCATTCAAGAGTGCGCCTAGTTTTAGCGAACTAGCGGCAGCCACAATCACCGGCAGCCATGTTTAGACTCCTTGGACGCCTAGAAGTGAATGCTTTCCCCAGAGCTGGTCTTCCTGTCTTCGGTAGTAGTACATCACGAGGAGCTTATGCCCTGCAGGCTCCTTACGCTGGACCCCCGAGTTACGAAAAGAGATCTTTCTAGTTATATTTCTAGTCGAACCGCATGGATAATTCCCCTGAGAGTGCCGGCAGGAAACTCTAGAGGGTGGCGAATTTACTGATATAAAAATGGACTCTAAAGGGAGGCTTTTATCTGGATGAATATGATGCTCCGTTTACAGATATTACCTGTAGCGCGATGCAGTAAGCGACTTCGGGCGAAATAGGTCTCGTCTACCTTTCGGAGGCAACTCTGATACCGGGAAATAAGTGTTTGCGTACGATGGCTACCGGTACATCTACAGCTCTAACGGGATGCCGGTGGTTCTACTTGTCACCTAGTGTTCGTAGCTACCCAGTCCATCCACCCCGGCGGTAGTGCGGGATGGATTATGGGCCCGGACGTCCTGTGCTAGGCTGGAAGGACCTGACGATCGGCATTGGCTTCTGACCCCCCCCGGCAGTCCTTTCTTTTAGCGACTGAAATGGACCTCTCTCGGTGGCACAGGGTTTGACTTATCCATCACTCGGAATGGAGTCTTTGATTATAAGCTCACTTAACTTAGGCTCCCTACCTACCTCTTGCTCCTCTCGGTGGTGCTTCACCATACTCTAGAGTGGGGAAGATAGTTAAATTTACTTTCCAAGTGACCCTCCCCTGAGTTGCAGAATACACCTAAACTTGTCACTAATGGAGGCAGTGGAGAAAACTCGAGGATTTATTCCCACAAATTTAAACTCTGAGATTCCTATCGAGTTCATTCATCTCACTTTAGCCAGATTTTGAAGTCACGAAACATCACTCATCCGGTCCCACCCCCCCCCCCAAGCTGCGCCTTGGCATCGCCTGCACTCCTACCGCCCCAGGCAGTTGGGCACACTGATCGGCGGCGGCTTGTCGTTACATGTAACTATGGGAACCGATCTCCCGGGTTTTCTTTATCGTCCGCAGAGGGTCTCCGCGGACACTCATCTCCAGCCGTATGCGTGTTTTGAAAGCGAGTCTACTTGTGGGCTCTAATAAGTCTCGGTATTCGAGGTGCTTGGGGTCAGGGTAGGTCAACATTATCCTCATATGGCAGCTATTGCAACAATCGGTGGATATCCAGCCTCCTTCCAAAGATCCCGCTCGTCCTCCCGCTCCTAGGACAACATGCCCGGTGCCGATTTCTATTATTTTTATGGGGTTCGCCGGAGGCATAATTAAGCTAAGCTTGGTAAGAAGTTCCATGTTTCCGGGGGCGGGGCAACGGCTGAGAAATCTAATTTGTTCGTGTACGAGTACTCGAGTACACGTACAGTTCGGGTACTTTGGGGTTGTGTTACCGTGGCTTTATTCCTTTTTATTTTTATTTTTTATTCTAGGGGGTTCGGCTGGGCGGGATGGCTTTGATGAGGATACGGCGCAAGATGCTTTACTTTTTTTTATCAGGGCGTTTTCCCAGCCCAGTATTTGGGCTAGTTACTATTCTGCCGACTAAGAATAAGCAAATCGGAAAAGTGGCGTCGAGTGATTATTATGAAGAGCCGGGTAGTTTACCGGTATTAGTGAAATGTGACTCCTTATTATCTCAAAAAAGCCACAGGAAACCCAACTCTCCTGATCCTACTTTGTCATCTTGTTCCTTTTGAATAATCCTTCGGGACTCACGTTTTGGTGCCCTTGAAATATATTACTGTCTATTAGAGTTGGCGGAAAAGGGGTAGCTGTTGGAGTTGACATAAGCTGATTGCGAGTTGTGGTCAATGGTGCAAGTTTGAAGAAGAATGTGGTAAGCGGATACTTTGTTCTGCAGTTAGAACTTTTTGCGGAGATGCTTCTATGGCGATGGCCTTTCTTCCGTTATTACGGGAGTAGGCAGAGGAATAGGGATACGCATAGAGTGGAATGGACATATATAGTATGCGAAGTGATGGGGCAATCAGGATGATTTCATTTTAGTTTATATATACCTCTGTCTTTACTATTAGTTTAATGAGTGCGTAGAACGAGGGAACGAAGTTGATGATTATACCCTTCCCACTGGTAAGTCATGTTCTATTCTGCCCACCCACTGTTGGGCCACATTTATTGGTTGTCCTCTAAACTGTCTGTTTCTTCCGGCATTCAATAGATTTTGGAGCAACAAATCCCCTCAGTTCTCGCTTTTTACGATTACATTATGTCGCGGGCTGAGTCTTATGTTTCACTAAAGGGATAACGTGCCTAAAGTTCTAGTTAGGTTAGTGAAAAGTTTATAGATTAGCTAACAACCTACAGCAAACTATCAATTATATTTCTGCTCTGCTATCATCTACTACCATGGGCGCAAACCTGGTATTACAATGCAGAATTAGCGCTTCCTTCCCTCCTAAAAATCGCTTGATCTCTAACGTACAGTGGTGGGGCTCTGCAATCACATACTATGACCGTATCTAGATAAGAGGACTCATCCAAGCCTAGAGGTATATATTGTGGCCTATGCAGGGACAAGGATGTGTTCGGGGTCCCTATGCATAGTACTGTCTTAACTATTAGTTTAGATGGGAGAGGAAGATAACGAAGTTAACCGTCATGCCTTCCCTACTGCCTCTTCAAGGCTCTCTCAAGCAAAGTCCACCCTCTTTACCGCTGGGTGATTCCAGCCGCTATATAGTGCTTTCTTTGCAATACTGCAATTGTTGGAAGTCGTGCTTTGGAAATCTTGCTTGCGCTGTTATAAATCAATCAGTCCCGAGTGACGCATTGTGACTGCTTAGGTCATCCGCCAATAAACCTACTTCTAGACCTCCTTCCTTCTCCCTCTTTTCTTCTTCTTTTCATTCCTTAAACTTTTCTCTCTCTTCTAATAAATAATACAGGGCACCTGTTCGCTTAGGTCTCCGCTTTCCTAGTCGTGATAATTAGCAATAGTAATCACTAATAACCCCTCGACTAGCCTCGATCTGCAGGTGATATGATGTAAGGTTATGCCCTGGCAATGCAAGCTCGATTCCTAGGCTAACATAGGGCTCTCGGTCTCTTACATATAGACTGTCCATCCGCTGGAAATTCTATACACAAAGCTCAAAATATTCTACTGTGGCCCTAACTACTGGGCGATTCATAAAGTATTCGGATGGTTTGGCGCCAAGATATCCAAACTCACACTTAAAAGCTAAATATTGGCGCTAATTCATCTGAATACTTTATGAATCGCCAAGTATGTCTCACTTCCCTGTCTATGATACAGGGAGATCTGCACACACTCCAGTAACTCCATCAAATATCCTAAATCGGATTTAGTCCTTCCGAAACCTGGTAATTTTGCCGCAGCCGTCTTCCGCATCCTCGGCTAACCTCTCACCACCTTTCCATCTGTTGGCCCTTCCTGAGTAGTCATGTATGGTCATTCGGATCGTTAATGAGCTACGATGTGGAAATACCCCCACTTGATGTGGATGTACCCGCAATCTAAGGCAATCTCAGGCGGTGGTACACGCACGCGCCAATGGAGGGATGTGCAAATTGTGAAAAGTTTTCTCTTGTTTTCCCTTCCTTCCTGACCTTTCCTCGCCTCATCCCATACCTCTTGTTCTTGACTTTCATCAAGACTTTCCTCTCTAAAACACTCAACTCAATCAATCATGAACTTCTTCATAGCTTAATACATACTCTGTGCTTTCACTTGAGCCCCTCTACTCAGCTGTGTAAAATCCTCATCGCGAGTCATTACCTCCTCATCGATTATTTTTAAGATAGGAGCCTCTGGTAGGCCCCCAAAACTGACAACTGAAACTCGACGTTCTGGATACATCCAGAGAAATTCATGGCTGCTCAAGTGGTACAAACGCCATCTAGTAGTTCCTCGCGGTCACCCAATCTCACCCAATCACCCTCGACATCCTACAACTAGCCTCAGCCAAGATTTGTCCTCCCCTGTTGCTTCAGTACTAGTAAGGTTGGCCAGTTCTTGTGTCGAAGAGGCATAAGTTGGTGTGTAAATAGTGCATGACTAGTGGGTCTCTAACTCTCTCGTACAGTCGATTCCATGAAGATGTATTCGTTCACCAACCGCCGCTCACCATATGGATGCTGAGCTGGCAGACTTAGAACTGGTCAATGGTCATCCGAGTACACAGCTGAAGGCAGACTCAGAGAGGCTCCTTATACTAGGCATTGTGAACTAAATTTGATGAGGTTGATCTTTCTTGTAACACTTCTCCCCAATCTTGACCTTCCGGATACTACTACGGGCTTTATGCTACCACCGCACAATCCTTCTTTAGTGGAAAAGAACTAGCGTAAACTCGCTATAGCAAATGGGGAAGGCAAATCTGGGTTGAGAAGCGCTAGCACAAGGGTTGGGATGGTCAAGGGCCACATACCAACACCAAGGTGTTAAGTACTAAACGCCTAAGGTCCACCCTTTGGTTACTGTTAACTGGGAGTAGTGAAGGGGACCGTTTTAGACTCTATGCACTATCCACCTTTAAGCAACACGGTTTTGGGGAATTTTTAGATAATAGCAGGTAATTCAGTAATGGTTTTCTCAATACCGGATGTTGCAGTCCACCCAAACAGATGCTGATTGGCAGATTTTGTATGAGCAAAGGAGCGGTGGCCAGCACAGTAGCCACGTTTCATCCAAATAAACCATCCGAAGGTTTCTTGTTTGGGTTTAGCTGTTGGGGTGGCCCGTTCGGGTGGGCTGTGACTCTCTTTACAAGCACAATGATAGTGAGACTAGTGTGACTTGGCAACCGCACTGTGATGAGTACAAAGCCTGGGGTTTTCTCAGGACTCCAGGAAAAATACTTACATCCCACAACACACATTTTAACCGACCGAAACACACCGATTTGCTATCAACAGCTCACAACCTGGCATCTAGCAAATAGAACCCCCCCAAACCCGACCCATACAACTATGCTCCGTCTCTTTGCTAAGCGGGCCAATTTGGTCTCTCACTCATTTGTCCAGAAACCTCTTAAGCCCAGAGGACTCCTCATGGCCACTAGAAATCTTCATGACTTGCCCAAAGCGGAGCTGGTTAAAGAAGCTTTTAGTAAAGCAAAGCCTAGCCCCCCGATCCTTGGGGATGATTGCTTGGTACGTTATCCAACAAGTCATATCTGGGCTGGCGACTAATGAATTTTTTAAAATAGGCAAATCCTATCAACGGGACACCGGTAAGTGATCACCTTATCTACTGGAAACAATATAGTATATACAGTGTCCCCAGCGGTCCAGCCTGTCCATCTTCGGGGGAGGATGGGACGGACTACGGTTTATAGTTCGTATTTTTGGGAGAGCTAGAAAGGACTGCGCCTGGGAAGGTGGGGACCGGACGGACCGTAGGGAACTATAGTCCTAGCGCTTGGGCTTCTGGCATTAGCCAAGGTGAAATCATACACCTTCAAACAGATCATTCCGGTATCATGAGACATCATCGATGCCTTCCCTGGCCTCTCCCCAAAGTGCCCCGACGTCCCTGGCCGTCCCTCACCATTCCCGGGCTGTTCTGCACTTTGACCACCCCGGACAGACTACGGATAGTTGTCCCGTCCTGTCCAAGGCTCTTGACAGTCCCTCCTGACGGCTGGGAACACTGTGTCTATATCCATAGAACACGAGATGCGAAAGGTTTACTGTGCTGATTCTTGGTAGGATTTTAGAATGGTGGAGAGCAATATCATCCAGGCTATTAGTGACTTCTCTTGCAAGACAGACACTAATATCGCCAATGCTTATCGGGAGCTCATTTCTCAGATAGCGAAAACCAAGGGGGGACTCAGTTCCGAGATATGGAACACTAAGCACGAACTCAGTCCTGAGATAGGGGACACTAAGCACGAACTCAGTTCTGAGATAGGAGACACTAAGCACAAACTCATTTCTGAGATAGGGGACACTAAGCACAAACTCAGTTCTGAGATAGGGGACACTAAGCACAAACTCAGTTCTGAGATGTCTCAACACAATCGGGAACTTAAGTCTGCGATGTGGGAAGATAGTCGGGAACTTAGGTCTGAGATGAGGGAAGATCGTCGGGAACTTAGGTCTAGGATGAGGGAAAATCATGGGGAAGTTATGTCTAAGATGTGGAAAGATCATCGGGAGCTCAAGTCCCTACTGGATAGGATTGATTGGACCCTTTACTTCGTACTCCTACTATCAGGGGGATCACTGGTATGTATCATGCGTTTAAACACTGCCCCCAATCTATTGCTAATTGCTACCAGTTCTTACTATTTGCTACCCATAGCGACCTCAGAGATATCAAATATTCCACTAGGAGAGATCAAGTTAGGGCTGAAGAGGTCAGAACCTCTGCTATGTCTAATGACATTTGAAAGGTAAAACAGGACAAAGGAAACTTGTTTTATACTGAGTAGTTATTTCAGTTCCCTGAACGGGATTGTATTACAACAGCTTTATTTTAAATCTCTCCTCTTTTTTTTCTCCCTCCTATATTGTGTATTAGTCCGGTGTGCTAAAAAAGTTATTTTATTTTATCGGAGGTTTATTTCCCCTATCATCCTTGAACTCAAGCAGTGTTCTCAACGAGGCAGTCCGTATCCCGAAGGAGGACCGCGGACGACGTCGTGTCGTCCCGTCCGGTCTTTTTCCAAACTTGCCTTACTACCCACCGCTAAGGACTGGGGGCCCGCCGTTCCCCGTGGGAAATGTCTCAAACTTGCCGTCCCTGCCGTCACCTACAGCCCCGCCGTCCCCCGGCAGTCCCCAAAGCCCCCCATAATCCCCCTATTGCCCCTGGTGTTCAAGTCATCAGGGCTCACTCACTTTTTTCCTACCATTATTTATATTTTTTCTTTTTACGCATTGGTATTGTGCCTGCTGCCGTGTTTTTGGTGTTCTTCCTTGTCGCTTTCTGTCCTATACTATATAACACAGTCCGGACTGATAGAACTCGAGGTAGAAATGCAGCCTAGTGGCTATCACAGATGCGGGGTTGTAACTTTGCTATGGTTGATTTCGCTAAAAACTTTCCCTATTGCAGGGTCTTGCACGCAAGAAAATATCAGGAATCAGGCAGTTGAATTTCGTGCTTCATTGTTATTTTCATGGTCTACCATATATCTTAAGTATGTTCCGCTTCTAGCGATCATGCGATATTGGGGAGATACTAAGAGTCTACCCCTCCATTTGTTAGAACAAGATAGCACGCTTCTTTATTATATTTTGCCCATATTCATGCTTCTGTCTGGCACGGGAAATAATTGAATGGAGCAAAAACTCTGCCCAGCAGTCCCCCGCGGTCCCCCGCAGTGCCGTACGTTCTCCTACGCCAACCAGTCTTACATTGTGAGGCCCGCCGCCCTTAAAAATGACTGCTGTCCTGAGATTTCCCGGACCAGAACCGACCGCCTTCTGCTGTCCCGTCCCGTCCAGGGCTCTTAGCAGCCCCCCCGCCGAGCCCTACGGGGGCCCCAGGCCGTTGAGAACACTGAACTCAAATCGAAAATTATCACTCGCCAAGGCAAGAGGAGCCTGATAACCCTTTCGCTCCCTGCCTAACCACTCATTCGAACTTGTTAAGGTACTAGTACTGTATGTACCTTTGGCACCACTCCCCATCAGGACTTAACCTTTCCATACAACTTCTAAGTAAATGACACTGTATGGACAAGATGAGGTGATATAAACGCATAAATAGGCATGAGTACTTGTCTTCATTGTCATATCCATGGAGATCTAATATACATTACGATATATCCTTTATTCTCCATAAAATAGGAATTTACTGCTGGCAGGTGTACTTGGAGTGTCTGGTCTCCTAAGTGTGTTTAGCACTCTGTAACTTGAGCCAGCATTGCAGGTATTTTCGTCCCAGGAGATAATAAATTGAAGCAAGACCCATGATAAACCAACACAGCACCATGTTACTTTAAAACTATTTGCAATTATTGTAACCACCAACCAAATAAACCATTAACTTGGAAAATTATACAATCCCAGGGTGTAGCACAGCCTAATTCCGAGACTCTAGCGAACCTCCTCTGTCACCACCAATCCCTATATCCTTCTCCTTCAGGCTTCCTCCCTTAGCCACCGATAAATCCAAATTAGAATCCCAACATGTGTCCCTCAACAAATCACACACATATACCAAACTCCTATCCAAACATTAGCCTCCTAACCCTGTATATTGAAATCTTGGGGATTCATACGTTCATCAACCGGAAAAGGAACCTCTTCTGGGGCTGCAGTTGTAGTAACGATGGTACTAACTGGCTTCATTTTTTTCGTTTTGTGTCTGAATTCACTAATGTTAGTATGGATAAAAGGACGAATCGGTGATTCCACTTGCCGAAGGGGAGAGCGTTCAATTTTAGTTTTCTAGGTGGTGGTGGGTATTTCCCGATGATTTAAGAAAGTCTCAGTGATATAATTGAGACAATGAGGGTATCGCGAAGAATGTTGATATAATTATATCAGAGAGGAGATCGAAATATTAGAGAAAGGTAAGAGTAAGAGTAATAGCTGAACTTCAAGGAGAAGGAATTGTTGTCGATATTGATGAGAGGAAGGGAAGGACATGTTTCCTGTCTGTTTATAAACTCCCATATTAAAGAACAATATCATTACTCACAATAGGAATACCCCGCTCAAGAGCAATCAAGAAATATTGTGCAGAAAATCAACAGTGGCCTGTAAAGCGAGGAACAATAAGTTAGTGACAGCGACAGCAATGGCTCTAGAGTTACGATATAATGTCATGTGAAGAAACCCCCCAAAGACAATGACCCCCGAAGAGGATGCCCGCACTACATACATTGTCCTTAGGAAGGGCTTTAACCTAGACTTTAATACCCTCAGAGAGCATATGAAACAGTCTGGCTTCCCCTACATGCTCCTCTGCGTATGCTCTATACCCACAACCGAGCAAACCAAAGAGATTTCCCAGCCTATCAACAAAGTCCCACTGATGATATGCGCCAACCTGTATCAATACATTTGTCCCTACCCGGGTTTCTTTTCAACCGATTGCGCCGTGACTAGAAAAGACCATTTCCTATATTCGGAGATCCTTCAAAAAGATGAGAGTGTGATCCCCTTCCCCACCTTCCTTAGCATGAACCTACTCCTTCAATATCTATACTCTCTGCATTCTCCCATCTTACTAACTATCCAGTTTTCACAGATTACTCTACTCCTAGTCACCAATGACCAACGCCCTGGAGCAAGTAGCAGTATGCACACATTGCCTCCAAAGGCGGGAAGGGAAGCCATGTCTCCTCGATATTTACCAATACTTGTACTTGAGACTTTCCCGGAGAGCAGCACCCCCGCTGCATATGGCCGATCTCGATAGCAAAAGAAAAATACTCCCCCATTTTTTCCCTACAAAACTCTGATTTCCAGCTCGCTACCAGAAACAACAACAAATACCCTCCTCTACACTCTCACAATATGGGGACACTCAAAAAGAGTTTAGAACCATAAACTTTTCAATTCCTATCGACAATCCCAAATATCAATACAGAGACATGAAGCTAGTCCTTCCGCCCGGTCGCCATGCAAACCCCATAAGAATTGGCTGCCATGGCGTTGATCAACCCCCCCCCCCTCAGAACTCAGACTTTTGAATTTTATGGAACAATCCCTACCCTCAAAGTTAACTATAATAATATTATGGTTAAACCCCGCCAATTTAAAATTTTCCCTGAACCCCCCCGCCCCCGGCTGCCAGATAGGCGCCATATTGAAAATTTCTGCTTTGCCTGGGGAACCCCCAGCGCGCCGGGGAGGGTGGTTACCTTTTTCCCTCGCCAAACCTGCTCAATTTGTGCTAAAATAAATGCTCGCAGAGGTTGAGGGTTAGGAATTGCTTGGTGTCACAGAGTACCCAGCGCCAGCACGCGACTATAAGCGAGCCGAGCTGGAGCTTCACCAGCCGGAATTTAGTGTGCCTAACCGGGGAAAGGGGGTACAAATGCTCTACTGGAGGAACTCTGGTAATTGGACATCGCGCTAGAAGATTAGAGCTGCTCCTCCTTTGGTATAATACTAAGGTTTGTTGTGTTCTTGGCTCTCGTTCGCCCCCTCAATCCAAACGGGAGAGTTTTGGTGTGAGGTCCAATTACTCGAGTATTCCGGTTTCCACAATATCAATCTTGGCTCTTTTGTTTTTTGTTTTTTTCCACTTCCTCTTTCAAGATACGGGCAAGTCAGGTCTGCCCTCTCCACTCCTTGCGCACCCGGTTTCACCATACTAGACTCTTTGGTCAGCCTAACTTCCCAATAGCCAATCAAAGCAGGGTTTCCTCATTTATCCCTTGTCTCTACTTGAGAAATCTCTACTCGAGTAGTTAGCAACCTCAGGCACTCCCGGTCTCCGAATATGAGCTAGCGTAACCTATCGCGGAATGCTGCAATCCAGATCGGTGTACTAAGGGTACCGTTCCGCAATAGTAAACATGAGCGGTACAGCGACACTGAGCTGGTCTCAGCTCCCTTCGCCTCCCCGCCTCTCTTCTACCCTTTCCCCCAGGCCTTTCAGGCATGCTTCTTTGTCCCTAGTAGGATTGGGCAGAAGGAGGAGTCGAGTGCAACAAATCTGATTAGATCTTCTAGAACTTTTCATTCACATTTTTCCCGTGCAACACATGCCCGTATCGGTTAGAGGAAAACTTACTCAAAATTCGGGAAAGTTGCAGCTCCCTGCAGCTCTCCGCCCCCCCGTAGCCACTGATAACCCGAGCGGTTCCTCCTAGCCGGCAATAATCTGTTTAAACGAGGGACCCAGCATACCCCCCCTGAAAATTGCCCCTCTCCATCGTGGAGTCAAAGTAGGAAAATGCAAACGCAGCATTTCTTCCCCTAGCTTGACTAAAACAAAGAATCTACCGCCAGGGAGCCTCACCTATCAAATTAAACCCACGCCCCGGCAGTGATCGGAAAGACCCCACAGAATCTACTAGCCAACCAAGACTATAGATAGGTAAAGAGATTTTATGACGAATAGTGCTCGGAAATTATAATACCATCGAGATACGTAATCACCGAATCCCGTTTACCTACTCATTCATTTCTTCCCTAGAGGATCGCCTCCCCCGCTCAGAAGAGTCCTCACCCGCCTCCAATCACCCTAGCCAAAGAATATCGTGACCCCCAACCCATCCATAGAAGTCCTACAACGTAACTTAGGTCCAAAATCCATTAGTTAGTATTAGCAGTAGCCAGCCCACCACATCCTTAACCCAGCAGACCCCGAACGTCCCAGCGCCGTATCCGAGCCTCCAATAAAGATAACCAGACGGGGATTCCCCGGCGATCATGCGAGGCAACGTTAAAGCTAAAGTTCAACAAATCGAATAGTCAGCATATAGAAACCAGACCCCTCTCCTCCGGTTCCTTCATTTTCTGCCCGGAATGCCGATGATGGAGGTCATTTCACGAGCGGTTAAGAGTAGTTAAGAGCTCCACCTTTCGAACACCAAATCCCTCCGGACCTAAACGCTTTCCCCATCCGCAGCCAGTCCTCGCTGTTACGAATAGGACGATTTTGGTTGTGCAGCGGAAGATTGTTTATTAAGTTCTCTAGCTAACTAAGCGAAACAAGAACGGTATATAAGTGCTCAATCGCAGTCACGCAACCCATGATGTGGAATACACACTTCCACGTACAACCTCGCATACGCAATAGTGAGAAGGAAGCCTAACCACTTCTCTCACGATACCTCTACTCCAGAGGACCATTTCTCAACACTCGCGTGACATTGCGGAAATAACACACAATCGAGGACCCGAGTGACATGTTATGACTAATCACTCCTTACTTGTGCTTAACTTGGCAGGCTTACTTCGAAGTCCCCATCCCCTTCTTCCCTAAGCGGGTAAGACATATTCTATATAACTCTCCTCATCCAGTAAGCACGAATTTAACCAACACCCCCCAGCTATTCCTCATCATTGAACTCTAGTTAGCCCGTGCTAGGCCGACAAGAGAAGCCCACCTCGTGCCCAGAACTCACCCACCATACCTACAGAAATCCATCCCCGACAAGGACGAATTACACTAAATCGGTCAAGCTACCGGCACCTATTACACATCTAGGCTACAATTATCTAACCGGACCCCCGGAATCCAACCCCCATCGTGGAATCACGAAATTTCACCAAATCCGCAGTCAGCAATACCGGAGCGTTAGCGAGACACATACGATACCATTAGCACCGACACCCCCTGAAACAAGCGACACTAACCAAAAAGCGCACATATATACAGCACCACCCCCCAACAACCCACCAACAACCCACACTACCACCCACCCCCAGCAATCAACCATACCCGTGCGCCATTCAAGCAATCACTCGTGAAAACCAACCCACAAAAAAAGTACCAGCACAGCTCACCTCTCCACAAACCAAAACCAAGCCAAGATACCTCTCTCGGCAACCCACCTATAACACCCCCCAAACCCACAAACCGCACCTATAAGCGGTGGAAAAGCGATCGCACTGCGCTGCACTATACCAGTACAAATCCCCAATCCGGTAGACTTCCCAGACACCCCACTGGCGAAAAGAAAATTGTGACCTTTTATGTAAAGCGCACTATTATATCATACCGGTGATATAATACTATCAGCCTACCCCGGCATTCTCTCCCCCTCAACGACGTAAACCAACAGTAAATGAAAGCCATCACATCAGGTCTTGAGCATGGACTACATACAATTTCGAGTACATGAGGAAAGAGAAAGAGGAAAGAAATGTGATTTGCTCCACCATCTGTCGGAAACATACCCATGGAATCCCTCTTCCTTCCTTCTTTCTGCTTTTCTCCCTCTTTTCCCAGTTTCTGCGGTGGGTCCCGGAGTTCCCCCCCCCCAATCCCTAAATACTGCGATTCTATCAAGAATGGTGACAGTTAATTCGTGATGGATAAACAGCGCAGTAGGTAAACGATTGCGAAGTGTTTGCGCTGGTCGCCCTGGGTTCGATTGCACCGCCAGGGGTAACAGAGGGCTGGATCCAGGAATGCGAGTTGATCAGGGCACTTTCGCTTATTTCACCTTGCCTTCAGCGCCTCATAGAGTGCTCAACCAGGATAATTTAATCCGCCAAGTTCACCAAGTGCTAACGTCACATACCGGTACCCCCGCATAGCGGTATCCAACCAAACGCCGTGCTCAAATCGATATATTGTGGTATACTTCCGGGATCCATTATAAACTAACTTAATCCAACAGGCAAGACGTAACCAGAATGTTCCCTCCACCTTTCGCTTTCCAGGCCGACGGACAGACGTATAAACCCTCGCAATAAAAAGAAGACCCCGTTTTGAAAGAGAGAGAAAAGGAAGGAAAAAAGGAAAAAAATACAAATACGCCCATTTTCTATGACCCCCCCCTCCGCGCCATGGCAACTGCTCTCCACTAAGCACCCCCTGTTGGCACGGTCGCGGGAGTTGGCGTGTTCTCGATATAATCGGGTTCATTGGTGTTGGCAGAGTCTACTACCGCATCGGTCGGTACCGCATCCCCACTTACACCATGTTGCCCGCCCTGCACCAGACTGGGGGCGCCATCAGTTGTAATTGCATTTGCAGCACCATCTCCTGCATCTCCTGCTCCCTCCATCGGTGCCTCCGCGGGTGCTTGCGGTACACCATTAACAGCACCTTCTGTCACTCCTCCGACCACTGCTGCATTCACCGCACCTCCTACAGTACCTTCCGTCACCCCTTCTACTACCCCTTCTACTGCCCCTTCTATTGCCCCTCCTATTGCCCCTTCTGCTGCCCCTTCTACCGCCCCTTCTACCGTCTCTCCTGCTGCCCCTCCTTCCCCCCCTTCCGCCGCCCCTTCCGCCGTCGCCCCCTCCTCGGCAGGCAGTTCAAACCCGCGAATATGCGGTGTCCACTCTTCAAAGGAGAGCATCGTCCCACCGAGAAATCGAGCACGAGCCTTGTGACCTTGTTGCTTACATTCCGAAGTAGAATAACAATTTTCGCACCAGTCAAAAGTCCGGCTACCAGTACAGCTATCACTACATACACAGCAATCTTCAAACTATTAGCCATTTCTAAAGTGAAAACAATTCCAAAAGACAGGAGTGATCCATACGGAAAAAAATCTTCTCATTCCTACGCACTCGACAAACATCACAGTTGAACCATGTCCAGTAGTTCTCGTCCTTGTCAGTGAACAATGGGCATATATCCTCGGGGTCCGGGATTTTCGGGTCTGCGAGTATATTTCGGATCGCCGGCCAATGGGCAACATCGAGCGGGATTCGTCCATATTTATCGGGAAGAGAAGGATCGCAACCGGATGAAAGCAAAAGTCGCACCACGCCAGCGGCCGGAGGGCCCAGTGCAACCGCGTGGAATAACAGCGAGCATCCATCAGCGTCCACCTCATCTGCAAATATCTTCGGATCGTAGTTTAACAGACCCCAAAATACAGAAGTATCCTGCTTTGAAACTGCATTTTTGATGCATGCTCGTAATTCAGAATACCCCCCAACCAGATCCGGTTTGATTCCCTTAGCAAGAAGACGTTTGAGAGCACCGGGTTTATGGCCCGATATTGCAGCGGCGAACAATGATTTCCCTTGGTCGGCTAGTTGAGACAGGTCAAACCCCTTGGAGTTTAGAAACGAGTCCGCAAGCAGGTTTGACACTTCCTCGGTAGATGCACCACTCTCCATGGAAATTTGTAACGGGGTTTTCCCGTCCTTATCCAAGCTAGTGAAATCAGCCCCAGCCTTCAGAAGCATTTCCACAACGGCAAGATCTCCCGTCCGTGCGGCAATATGAAGCGGGGAAGCTCCATCGCTATCTATATCGGACCGCTTTCTGTTAACATCTGCCCCATATTCAAGAAGCTCCCTAACAATCTCAAGAGCTTCCGTTGCGACCTGTGCCGAAGCAATATGCAAAGGGGTTTCGTTATCCGGCTTTGTCACCGGGTCTTCCGACACTCCCGCTTCGAGCAATGCGCGTATCACTTTGACCGAACCTTCACCCACAGCAAAATGGAGAGCTCTTCGCCACCCTCTATTTGTCACCGGAACCTCAGCATCTGCACCCGCCTTAAGTAAGAGCTTTACAGAGTCTAGCCTATTGACATAACAAGCAAGGGCAAGAGGTGTAAAGCCTTCGTCATCGCGCGGGGATAGTTTGACATTGGCACCAATAAGAGTCGTTACGGCTTCGGTTTTCCCATCTAAAAAGTCAGCCAACTCAGGCCAAAACAATACGCGGGGAAACGTACTCCAGGCAGCAAAGTGAAGTGGGGTGAAAAGCCATCTCTTGCTAGTTGTCTCCTTATCAGCTCCCCTATCGAGTAATTCCTGGATCGTTTCCGAATGACCTTCCTCCGCAGCAAGCGAGAGAGCCGTCCGGCCTAAGCTATCCTTCGCATCAACCATACATTTTCCAACATCTAAAAGTACTTTGAGAGCGATAAGGTGGCCAGCACCGGCTGCGCATTGTAGCGGCGACACATCGGCACCCTCTACGTTAGCCTTCCCATCCAGTAACTCTATAATGCTTAGCTCGTATCCTCCCTTAGCTGCTAGGGCCATGGGCGTTTTCTGATAACCAGTGGTGACAGGATTAACATCACATCCAGTCTTAATGAGTAGACGAACAATCCTTGTGTGACCATATTCTGCCGCTACACGAATGAGATTGTCCAACTCCAAGTGATCAAACTCATGCGCTTTCGCAAGATTAAGCAATTTTTCCATCACCGAGAAATAACCACGACTACATGCTCTATCGAGAGCCGAAGGAAACATTGCATGCCCCGGTTGGGGCAAGTCATCCGGTTTGGGCTGTTTGAGACACGACTCTAGTATCTTCAGTAGGGCATGTTCATGCCCCTCGTAGAGGGCCAAGTTGAAAGCCCCATTAAGATCCTCGATAGAAGAAGTGTTTGTCTCCAAAAGATTCTCGAGAACACTCGATACTCCTAGGTATGACAGAATCTCCAAAGGAGATTCAATGTTCACGTTTGAATCTATGGCTGACCTAATTGTCAAAGCTTCATTCATTTGAAGCGGTACCCTAAAGGTTGAATAGACCCTTGCAAAATGATTCATTGCCGTGGTATCTTCGAGGAAGGTAAGGACCTGGGTGTGAAGCCCTTCCGCCTCGGTTGGCGCCTTCTCAACGTGCGTCGCCCAATTTATCGCCGCATACTGTAGGAAATCGAGTCTTTTGATCCGCAGGGGATAGTGCCGAGGCCAGAGTTTGGGGAAGATACGGGAGTATTTCTCTTCGAACGACTGTCCCTCAAACCCTTCAAAAACCAATTGCATATAGCGAATACAGACAGCTCCCATTCGTTCATGGGCAGCTTTCGGCTTTGACAAGTCAAACAGCAGCTCAAGTTCTGTTGGATTATTACCGCAACTGAAAAGGAAATCTCTCAAGTTGCGATCAGTGAGATGCACTTCATTATCATGTATTGTAATCAGTGGACCAAGATAGCGTAATAAGTCCAGGCCCGTCTCAGGGCAAACCTTGAGGATTTCATCTATCGAGCTGGAATCGGTATCAAAGTCCACAGCGATGGCCACCGCAAGTTCGTTTACTGTCAGTGGCCGAACGGCAAACAAAATCCACGAAATTGCTCTGCCACACCAACGTTTATGCTCCTCCGGAATAGCCAAGCTGCGGATGAGGCGATCGTATAGCTGAGGGGACCCGAACTCCAAAGCGGCAGAAGGTGAATTCTTCAGTATAACCATGTTCAATTCAATCTCGCGAAACGTAGCATCTCGGCCACATAGCTCCTCCGCCCTCTTTTCAAGGCCCATTCGTTTAGCTTCTTGTTCCACGAACCGCACCTTCCCAAGATTCATATCGGCTGCCGTATCCAAATCGATAGTGCCTGCCGGATACTTTTCAGAGAGGGCTTTGTCGATCTCACGGCTTGTAAGGATAAATTGGATATTTGTATTGATTTGGTCTTTAAGCACACCAATGTATCCGAGGACCTGATCTCTCGTTTCATCACACTCATCGATGGCGTCAATGACCGCCACAAGTCTCCGATCGCTAGGGATCGATGCAAACATAGCCCTGAGCAACCCCCACAAACTCTCTGGGGTCCGTGTGGGACGCGGTGAGATAGTTTCATATAGACTACGCACATATTTGTTTAGACTAACCGACCGTTCCTTGAAGAGCAGTTGCCCCAGGAAAGACAGATACAGATCATTTGAAGTACTGCGCCGTTTGTCGTGCTGACTGAAATAGAACGAAAGTACAAACGCGCCACTATCACTCGCCTCTTCCGCAATTTGGGTTGCAAGGATGGTTTTTCCACTCCCGGGCCGACCAGAAATCTGAATCACGGGAGATGAAATACTCAGTAACTCCAAAACCCAGGAAGAGCAAGGGATCAGAGCCTCTTGTCGGGGTATTGGGCGTTTGTGAAGCTCGGGATACAGTGTCGCCACGGTCAGTCGGCTCTCCAGATATTCAATTTGCCTATCTATAGGCCACCTGTCACTATACCAAACCAGGTAGATAATTCAGGAGGAGAATACCCACCTTGACAAGGCTCCTCTGCTACAGATCCGACCTTTTTACAAATCTCCACAAGTGCCGGGTCGTCCTCGTTAGTAAATCGAGAAAGCCCCCTGTGGTCCTCGTCGCGCCTAAGGGTAGTATACCAGTCTTTACGTGCGCTCAGCCCTGGAAAAAATTTGGTACCCTAGAGAACATGTCAGAACCGGAAGAAGAAAAGGCCTCCTTCCTACAGGGCCTTAACTGACTATATAACCCAAATTTGGGACAGGCTTTCCTTCGCAGATGGCAAGGACCTCGTACTGACCGCCAAAGGTTCGAAACCGCTCAGTTGTTGTTATCAGGGAGGGTGAAACATTTGCGAGAGCCTTCCTCACTGCATCACGTCGCTGGGGAATACAGTCTTCGGATTCGGTGGTTGCTAGGGTGGTTTTTAAAACCACGTCATCCCATTCCTTCCCCGACACCTCCGGAGTACCGAAAAGCACCTATAAATAAGTCAGTTATGAGGGATAAAAGACCTCCCCCAACACGGTTCACTTACCAACAGCCTCGTACGGGCGGCGATCCTTAAATAGTCCATATCATGGTTCGCGACCCAGAGTAGCTGAGCCACAGCATCAATACCGGTAAGCTAACACCCGTAGACATTGTGACAATTAGAGACACTCACCTCCTGGATCAAAACGCCGCCGAGACAATGCCCAATAAAGATAATAGGAACGTTCTGCAGATATCATCATTAGACATCCTCCATCTTCTCCGATCCGGGTGGCGTCTGGCAAACCTCGTCAAACACGCTGGGATATTGGCGGAGTCCCTTTATCTGTGAAAGCAGCTCATAGGCAACCCGACGAAGGCCCTCCGGATCAACAATCCCGGTTCCAGGCTCTGCAGTTGCGTTGTAATCGAACGACATAACCCTTGCCTTGGGCACCGCCTTCGAGAGAGCTGTGGAGATCCACGGTGGTTCCTGACCATCAGCCCAAGTTTTCCTGTAATCTCCATTCAATCCGTGAACCACAACCACACTGTCTTATTTAGCAGCTATACCACTGAATGGCTAGAGGAGGGGTGATTACTCGACGCTGTGTTTCTCGGGATCGCCAACACCTTCAGGCCCCACGAGCAAGGTGAGGGTGGGATGATTCGGCGGGGGAGAGCTTGAGCTCATGTCGGTAATTTTCGTTTAGCTCGTAATCCAGGAGAGGGGATTGAGATGAAAAAGACTGGAGAGGAATTCTCGGATGGAGGTGACGGAAAAATGGAGACAAAAGTATAGTATTAAGAAGTAGAAGGCGGGGTATATACAAATGAGAGTGAGAAATCGAGGCGCGCTGGGGTTGAAGAAGAGGCTCCTTAATGCGGGCTGTGCAGTACTGCGCCGCGCATACTTGAGCACGACCAACTGTGGTTGCACGGTACATTTCACGAAGTATCATACCGCGCAAATACCGGTAGAGCTGATTGATCGAGTCCACGATGTTGTAGATATTATTGGCCAGGCCTGACCCACGGTACCTAGCCCGTGACAACCGAGAGAATTCCAGCAATTATTCGTGACTCACGGTTAATCGCTGCATAAGACGCACAGACTCCAGCAGAGGACCAGTACGAGTACTTGCAGCACGAGCAGTTCTCCGGAGATTGACTGGCATGACCCAGGAGTGGTGCCTGAAAACCTGTCGGATGCCTTACGGGCTTTAAGTTTTTCCCCTCGCATAAAGCCGCCTTTTCAGCCCTTAGCCGTCAGCCACCGGCACGAGTACCGGCAGCGAAAGGTGCTGGGCTCGGCGAGCTACGATGCTCGAGGAGACTCGACAGGTCACCGTGCGACAAGCCACATGGGGAGGCTTATCCACAAAGCGCTACCGGTGAATAAACTCGCAAGTGCTATCACAGTATTGCCCAAGTGCAGGAGTGTATTTACTTGTGTAATCAACTACCGGTACCTCAGCAGAGCCTCTAATCTCAGCATTCGAGATAACTCCTCCTGAGAAGGAGTAGCTTTTGCCTCACAGGGTATAGCCTGAGGCCGATGGAAGTGTTGTATCTCATCAACCGGCGGTCGAGACCATGTTGATGATCATACACAGGTACTCGAGTACATACCCCACCGTACCCCAATAAACCGTCGGCATTTCCAGCATTTCCACCCCATTCTCTAGGACTCTTTACAGAATACCATAACACCCGTACGAACACATACCAGTCATACCATATCGGAGCATGGCACAAGACGCATCTGTTACCTCTTGTTGCCTACACCCTCTCTGCCTTGAGGATCTCCATTCAATAGGCAACCCAACTCTGTTAAAACCTTACAGGTATCAGCTGAAAAGTTGAAACACCCCGGCACCACAGCAGGAGGTTCTCGGGTATGATATAGGTAATAAAGTTAGCCTTCGAAACCCTCCCTTCTTGCCTAAGTGCCCAAGTGCACATGTTATGATGGGGCAGTGATGGGAAGGACACGGGCTTTAGCGTCAAAGCGTTCTCCACTCACCGACCACAAGGGTGCTGGAGAAGCTTTATGCACGGGATAATTGTGAATACACAATTGACGCTTTGGGACAGATTATTCCCGCGGCTCTTTCCTCTGTTCCAAATGCTGAGAGACACATACCGGTACACATTTTATCAGAAGAGCTCAGAGTGCATACAAGCTATCGTGACAAAATCGATTTCTGCCTCACCAGAGCATAAACAATATCAAAAAGGAGATAAATCGCACAAATACGCGTACATCTTTTCACTAAGGATACGTACTGTAGCTGTTACCGGCACTACATGTACCTTCGCCACTCTTTTGTCCCCCCCTTTTTTTAATTGGCTCTATTTTGCACCCTTTTTGTTCTTTCACCTAGAGTCCCTTTCCTTTTCCCTCTTATTTCTCATCCCTCTTCGCATAACTAGTATTATACCTTTCCTCTTCAATAATAGTTCAATCTCCACGTCCAGGCCCAGCTTTAATCCCCCCCTCTCTTCCTAATTACAACAAAGTTGGAAATGGCATTCACACTCTTCAAATCCATGCTAAACCAAAACACAAAATGTCCATATACAGTGCTCCGCAAGGACTTTATCATAACACACATATCTTGAGAGTCCAAGATCACCACGCCCCCGATATGCTTCCTCAGACAAAAGTCCGATTGGTCATCATCCTGCCCATCACTCGGTAGCTTGGCGGCTTATTAAGCATCACAGCCAATCAACAGAAGTGTCGATTTTCAGTGTCCAACACTGCCAAATTCTGACCTATGATACCCCCCCCCTTCCCAATGGCTACGTTTCTTAGCCAGCAAAAGACTCCCAAAAATTAACAAACTTAATGAAATAATTATGCCTTATTTGTGCGTATTTTTCAAAAAATTCCTATCATACGTTTCTTCCCCCCCCTCTCACCACCCACCCTACCTGCCGTTGGTCAAAGAAGGTAGGCAAGAAAGAAAACCCCATTTTCAATGGTGGTATGATATGAGCCTTGGTGTGGGGTAATCTCAAGATAGTCTGCCCAATAAGCAAGCGATAGCCCTTCTATCAGTTGATCCCTGTCATCAATGGCATTTTAATTGTTTCCTTCGAAAAGACCGCAAAAAAGCCAGACCTCGGTCCGGATAAAAACAAAAAGTTATAATATCATAATACACATACCACCCAGGGCCTTACTAGGAGAGGCAACCTTCAGACGTCCTACATACCACGGCTATCTTCTGCTGGTTCACACTATCCCTGCCTTGCTCTGCACGAAAAAACATCTCCTCGGGTACTTTTATTGGTATTCCAATTTACTCGTAGGGCACCCCGCTGTGTGAGTTGTGGGGATGGTGCTGGTATATCTGCTGCCTGTCCGTCTGTTGAGTAACCTCGATAAGATAAGGATAAGGATAAGGGATGGAATGGGCCTCCCACGGTTACGGGATTCTGGTCGTGCACTGAATAGCTTTGCCGGTACTATATTCGGGGTGTTTCCTTTGCTCTTCCTTGCCTCGCGTTGTCGCAACATACTACAACTAGTACGATAGTCTACCCGTGCAGCTGAGTTAAAGCCAGACACCGAGGTGGCAATCCCGTACCTAGTACCGTACAGGTACAGGTATTCGGCTTCAATCTGGCCGCGCGAGTATCCAAGGGGATTATTTGCTACCGCATTGTCGTCATAACCCTAGTCGAGTCATTCAAACATCGGTTACCAGTGGACTTTTTACCAACAATGGTCAGACATCTGCCCACCCACTTTACCCATCCACTCGGTGTCGGAGGAATGCTCCCATAATTTTTTCTCCTTGTTTTGCTTTTTTTTAGTCCTAGTTTCCGCCGCCGACGTAGTCTATTTGTATCGCACAAGGCTGGCTCTGGGATAGACTACTACTAACGGAATTCAACACACAACTCCCTCCGTACCTCGTCCGTCACGACAACACCGGTTACCTATAATACCTTGCAGCGAGAGTCTCCGCATTCGCACTCCTAAAGCAGAGAACTTATCCACTGCTTCTGCTCGTAATTTTCTGACGTTTACGAACACGGCTGCTACTGTACTCGTATATTGGTAGAAAACAAGGCCAGACAGAGCCCCAGGATCTAGTCTCGTACGCAATAGCAGTCGTGTTCACAGAAAATTACGATTACGACCACCACTCGCCAGATAATCAGAGCAGGGCACTGGGGCAAAACAAAACCCAAGTTCGATCAAAGTATAGCCGTATAGTATTTAGCCCGTACAGGTAAGGTACTCGAGTACAGTACGGTACTCGAGCGCCGTAAAAACTCTAAAGTCCACTACTTATCAGATGATCAACGAAAGTCAACGTCAACCCCACCGACCGCGGTGGGTGGGGTCCAGGTTCAGTTTGACGGGTCAACGGGATTACGAAATCGGTTAACGGGATCCAATAGTACGATACCGGTAAGCTGGTCTTGAACCGTGCCAGGGGGACGCTTTCCTTCTCGGGAGCTTTCACCCCGGAGTCCGGAGATTACAGGGCTTGCGGAGATAGTAGATTTCAAGAGTTTGTTATGGCGCGCGCCGTACTGTACTGGTATTGGTAGAGTGATTATTGAAGTAAAGTTAAATACTCTCCCTCCCTCCCCCGGAGGAGGAAAAAAAACAAATAACGGTCTGTCGGACTCCGGAACAAACCCAAGTCCGCTCGAACGACAAGGGTTTTTTTCGCCCGTTCCGGGGAGTTGGAATGCCCGAATCAAGCACTACAACAAAAAAAAAGGTTCCCAAGTTATCCCAACCAAGTAATAGTTGAGTCAAGTAGGTAAATATTACAAGTGTGCGTTGATGCATGCGGAAAATGATACTGGTATTGTTATCATACGATAATAACAATAATAACACTATTGGCTTAGCGCGGACTCATACCAATTCCCCTCGCTCGTTGCGAGTGTGTGAACCAACTTATCATGGATTACTGTCCTTGCTGGACCACCGTATACACCTTTTTGTAATCGCACATCATACAGGGAATTACCCTATCTTACATATGCTTGCTTACATGCATACTCAAACAGCAAATTCCTCGCGGCTTATTCTTCTCGTATTACTCGTACGTTGCGGGGCCGGGATTAACTGACTTGCGAATCCGTATACTGAATTGTCCAAGCACACGGTGATAGGATGGCCCCGCTACCAGCACTATGCGGAGCGAGTTATCTCTCCGTCCGTCCCAGCCTTATTTAGACTACGGTACTCCTTCCTTCCCTTCCTCCCTCTCTCGAGCATACACCATCTGCCTGTCCACCCGCTGCCGGACAAAACACTACGGGTACAACACTTATCCTCGAATCTCCCATCCCACCACCCCACAAAACAAAACAAAAACAAACACAGAAAGAAAGAGGAAGAAAAAAATGAAATTACGAACCTCAACAATAGCGGTGCTACTGCTCTCCCTTCCAATATCAGTCATCGCAAACCCCCCGCCATTATCATCATCGTCAACCTCCTCCTCCTCCCCCTCTGTGGATACAGACACACATACGTATACACCACAAGACCCTCTATTTGATCCCGAGAAATTAAAGTCCATCCCCCCCCCTCTCTCTCCCTTAGCTAATTACGTTACCATATCGTACTGACAACCAAAATAGTATCCAGGATGGGACCTCATCCCCGCAACGAACCTCTTCCACGGCTGGCACAAAGTTGGTGAACAATTGGCGGCAGGCAGTGGGTGGGATTGCGCTTGCGGTTTTGGTCGCGGTGGTTTGAATCGTTTGAAGTTGTTTGGTGGTTATACGAGTACGACGGTGGTGGGGATCTCTTCTTTTTTTCTTCGGCGTTTTCCCCTGGCTGGGTTTGGTTTGGTTGGGTTGGGTTTGGGTGTTTTGGGGTCTGGCGTTTTATTGGTTTTATTGGTTTGGCTCGGTCCGGATGAGAGGTGATGGGGGTGGGGATGGGCTTGGCCGGGAGGTCTCGTTTTAATGGGAAGGATCTTGTCCCAGGCTTCCGGAGGGCTCGGTACGGACTGGTCGGGGGGGGGGTTGTTAATACCGGTATCATATATATCCAGCATAGTTACTCAAGTACTAATACGGTATACAATACACAATACATACAACATCACACTTGGATAAAAAAGATTTCCTGCTTTCTCCCCTGCTCTCATCACATAATCCCCATTCCACAATTCCCGCATAAACCAAAAACTAAGCCACACCCAGAGCAAGCCCTCTGACTATCGTATCCCCCAACTCTCACCATTACCATCCACGACTCATCTTGCAAATGCAGCACTCCACCACATCCCCTACTACCCCAATCCATCCATCCATCCATCCACCACAACCAACCATGGCGGCCACTACCACCCCAGACCAACGCAAAAGGTATCTATCACGAACCATCACTCGGGTCCAGCCACTCGACCGAAGCACGCAGATCCGACACAAAGAGCTGCAGGACAAGTCATTACCACGCCCGGTTCACGGGTAAGGTTTTGGCGCTGGAGTGGTGTTTTTCGTCTCCTCCTTCGGTATCCAGACGGGGGAGCTTAGAAGTGGAAGAGAAAGAAAGAAAGAAAAGATTCGTACGGCACAGAAAACCCACACAGTACGGTTATACAACACCCACGATGGCCAGCACGCAAACGAAACAAATACTTCTGCCTCTCCAGTTTAGTTCAGTTCATAGCATAGCATAACCTCTTCTACTTATTCACCCACCTATAGTACCTACCAACCCCACCAACCCCCCACTCCCGCCCACCAATCCATCAATCCATCAATCCACTGCCTTATACAGCATACCACAGCACTTACAGATCCCTAGTATCATACGCACGGTACTGTACCATACCATACCACCGAAAACCACTCACCCACTAATTCACCCCCATAGCCCGAACAAATCGGGCATCACAACGAACAACTTAAAGGGAAAAAAAACCCCCCAATAAACCAACAAACAAGACAAGAAACAAAAACCACATCGGAAAGTCATTATCCTATATATATATACACACCCACAACTCTCCCCCCCTGCCACAGAACCCCCCCA
>Ga0307509_10000834_pt1 | contig 52858 bp, 73 predicted proteins | sample 10_EM_MG_FD_202245 | JGI IMG/M metagenome (GOLD analysis project Ga0307509, IMG submission 202245) | Populus trichocarpa ectomycorrhiza microbial communities from riparian zone in the Pacific Northwest, United States - 10_EM | ecosystem: Host-associated > Plants > Roots > Unclassified | place... | reverse complement strand
CCCGCGCAGCCCCCCCCCCCCGGCGCCGGCGGCCCGCCCCCCCCCCCCCCCCCCCGGCGGGCGGCCCCGCCACGTAAGGAGGCTCAGACCCTTTCAAGACTCCAACGAAACCCTTCTGTCTATTCAGTAAGTTTTACCGGTCTTGCGATGTATGTTGAATAGACGTACCAACTTCAGTCATTGAACCGTGTTCCTCCATTTTCGTGATGGGATTTGACGTAAAATCAAGGGTTCACCTCAACGAACGATCCTTGGGCAGGTGACCACGGCCGAGATCAAGCAGGCCCCTTCCTTTAGTTTTTCAACCAATGCACTCGAGTCATTCTCTTCTCGCCGTCCTCGGGAAACGCAGCCAAGTGAATAGTCGACGTTCGAAGATGCGAACCAGAAGACTTGGTTTTTAATTGGAGGCTCTTCTGTTACATTTTTTATGCGTCTGGAAATGGCAAACACGCCGACCGACCATGCCTGGAAGCAGGGAACAAAGGGGAAGCCACCTAATCCGGCCCGCGTCAAATTTGAGGTTCTGCGCTACCCAAGCGCCCGTGTGTTTCATGCAGACGCATTGGGATATGATTCCGACCTCGACGCTTGCCCAAGTAGCAGGTACGGTCGGCGGCGCCGTCAAGCGGTGGAGTCGGTTATGGCACCCGCGTCCGAGTGAAGACCGAGCACAAGAAGCTCCGACTTCGGGTTGAGCAATGGTCGACGATGGGAATAACATACACTCTGTGAGGACGCACACACTCCGTCCGTCCAGAACCCCCCCCCCCATTTCGGCCGCGGTCACTGAGGCCCAAGCGTGACAAACCTCTTTGATCGTTCGTGAGAAACACACCCCATTGGAAGACCTCAAGACCTCGAGAACGCGTCCGATCCAGGCTCCCGCCCTTCTGGGGGCGACATCTGGCTTGGACCTCTGTCGGCATGGGAAAAGGGTTCGCGAGCCGTAACCCCCACTCCGGGAAGTGGGAGACCCAGTACCCGGAAGAGATCACCGACACGGAGTGAGCTGAGGGCAAGATCCTGACATACTTGAAGAACTGAACGCGGGGTTTACGTCGTGCGCATCCGTGATGGAAAATTTCCTCCGAGGTCCGTATAGTAGTGGTTGAGAGCGCCAGGGGGAAAAGCGACGACGCAACATCGTGACAATGGAGGCGGCTCTATGGTGAGGGAATGTTCAGCTAAGATGGCCCCGACCGTGGATTGTTCGAGATCCGGCGGGGGATACGCCTAACCCCGTCCCCTCACGCCACTACGCACCGCCGGACTAGCCTTGAGTGCAATACTCAGCGAGCGTGCCATCCTCCGCGGCCAACCACCTCAACCTCCACAAAGTCTGGAGATATCGCCCTCTAGGCTTCTTTGATTCCCTTCTCGAGAACCTGGTCAGTTCCATGGACTTCCAAAACCTACGCTCAAGATCCACACTGGCAAGGTTACTAGTAACCGGCATGCTGATGGAAACCACCCTACGGGTCGTGATATCTGCGAAACTGGCCAGGAGCTCAGACGAGTTAAGACAAAGGGAGCAAGACGTAAGATGTGGGATGTCAATGGGAACCGTCAACACGTTCCTGATGGGGCTGAACGCTGACAACGCTGAACGCCAACGGGTTTCCACGCCCACATAACTTATGACGACGAATATGACCAAGTGGGCGTTTCCGCTCTCTGTGTGTGAGGAGGCTCGTAGACCCCTATCACCTGAGTGGATTAGCATGCGGTGCGCCTCCAAGGATGCTGGTACTTCAAAAGTTTATCATGATTGCTAGAAGAATTCATGATGGTAGAATTCAAAGCGCGATCACGTTTGTCAACCAGGAAAAACCGTCCAATCCAATTAACTTTCTCGTAGGTACCGGTAATGTGATGGCAGGGAAGGTGGGGGGTGTACTGTTACATGTACAAGGCGTCGGACGAAGTCCATCTCACATGAATCGAAGAAGTGATGGGGGGCGAGTGGCGAATGGGTTTGGGGTTAAATGTGGATAGGGGGCGGGTGATGGGGGTAGTCATTACAGCGATGGAGGCGTGCGACCTCGCGCGAGTATTATACAACAAAGTTAAGGCCTTATCCAAGAGGGGGCCGGCGAAGATTGTTCAAATGAGGAGGGGGGTTCATCGAGAAGTCCTCGGTCAAACGAAGGGGTGGAATAAACAACAGCAGAAGGAGTAGGACGAAATGGGAGACAACAGGCCAAGAAGAGACAAGGGCGAGGTTTCCCACATCAGAAACACGACTCCCTTCTCGCCTTCTTCACGAGTTTTCCCCACTGTCCGGGGAAAGTGGTGTTTGACCTCCCGAGGCTCGCGGAAATCGAAGTCTTGGGAGTTCTGGGGGCCAAGCTCAAGCCACTTGCCAGGCCCTCATCCCCATGTTCGTCCGGGCACTCGTAGATGACATCAAAGGCCAAAACAGCGGAAGAAGATTTCCACCTTGGGCGGACGTTGACATTGACCGGCGGGGCTCTCCCCACGGCGTAATCCCCGTCCTCATCCTCGTCATCCAGGGATTCGTGAGGGAAAACGGCCTCAACAGGCACGCATTCACCCAAGCGTTTCCTTATCCGTTCCATCTTCAAGCGACGGGTGGCTGCTTCCGAGGTGACCTTGAAAGCAGGCTCGGAGGTGTCGATGAAGAGCGAAGGAATTGTTCTCCTGCGTGGTACTGGGAGGGTGTATGAACGAGATAAGGATGTGTTCGGAGAAACTGGTGGGGTTGTCGGGGCCAACAAATGATCGGTAGAGTTGGTATCCCCCGCGACTGGGGGGGACCCAGGAACGGTATCCAATTTTGTTCTAGCCCAGATAGATTGCGAGAATTCGTCGTCTGGGGAGGCTAGGCGAAGCATTGGGGGTCGCTTCTTGGAGAAAGGGGAACCTGAAGCATCTTGCGGGCCATGGTTCTCGGAGAGTGAGTGGAAGCGGGTTTTGTGGTGGGTTCCAGAGGCGGTGGATGCGGAGGAAATGGATGAGGCTGGGGAGGGAGCACGTGGAATGTCATGGGAACCGCGGGAGAGGGAAGGGGAGCCCAAAGCCAACTCGTTCGAGAGATCGAGGAAAACGGCTGCCAAAAGTCAGTTCGCTTGGATTAACCGCAGGCAAATGCTGAAAGAGCATACCTGGGGAAGGGCCGCTGTAGTCGACGAGATAAGGTGCGCTGCCGAGGAGTTTTGTCAATTTACGGGTGCTCCTCAGTAGCTGCTGGCGTTGATGAGATGTGAGCGTGTTGGAGGTGGGAGGGGGCTGGGGGAAGGTGACGACTGGGTGAACCATGGTCGTGCTGGGTGATGGGGAGAATGGGAGATGGAGTCTGGTGCTCACCGTACCAAGTCGACTCTTAAGACCCCATGGGTGATAACGACGGCTAGAACCAATTCGCCATCACGCCAGCCAACACAAAAGTGAATGCCCGACCTCGGCACGCTCGGCCATTCGGGTCCGATTAGAGGCAAGTGGCCAAGTCCAGTGATCACAAAACACAATAGACTCCATCCTCCCAATTGTTCTCCTCTCGGTTTTCCCACCCTCGTCTCTCGGTTTCCATCAGAACCACACGCGCTCCTTGTGACGCTCACCCGGCGATTATTGTCCGTACGACCGAGTACAAGCATGAGAAGAGCTTGGGCCAGCGTAGACGGTGCTTATCTGTCGACGTCGTCTCCGACATGGTCCGTGGGTACCGAACGAGCCGGAGATTCACGTTTCACCGTAGTCCCGATTCTGCAAGCTAATTCTCGATTCGGTATGATTAGACCCCCAGTTCATCACCTCACCAGAACCCAGGGATGTCGATGAACCGCCGACTCCAAATCTATTGCCCCTGCTTCCGACGGAGAATCGCGATCAACTTCTTCCGCTGAAACCCCCGACCTTTTCTTCTTCTCTCGGAAGGTGTGGAAAGCGGAAACGGATTTCCGCGATGTGAGCTCTGATGCTTCTGCCCCGACGTAGCAATCGTGGGAATATCCTTCTTGGGTCGCTCGAATCCTTCCTGCTCCGTCTGGCAAGAGATTTGAAGCTTGGTCTGTTGGGTCTGGGATTTATGGCAATCTCTGCTCCAACCCGCCGTCCTTCCTGCCCTCGTTGCGTTGGCTTCGGACACACGTCCGTGCGCGATGTTCTGCCCTCGAATCGTATAAATACCTGGACGTCTGCTGCTCTCTCTCTCCAGCCCCAGCTCTCGAGTCTCAAGCTTTCCCGGTCTACTAGCCTCTCTCTACCTCTTCGCTCCTTCCAATGTTGTCATTCTCTTCTCTCACGGTCCTTGCGATCGCCGCTCAGTCTCTCTTCACCGGTGTACACGCGGCCGTCCTCCGTTAGTCCTCGCCCTTCTCAATCTCCCTTTCCTCGACCCACTAACTCGTAATCTACAGCCAAGAGGCAGTCCGTACCCCCCTCTCAGGGAGCCGGAGATTCCTTAGACATATTTGCTAGCCTCAATCTCAGCAGCACTGTCCCTGGTCTCGATCTCAGCACCACCATTGCTGGTCTCAATCTCAGCAACATCATTGATGGTCTCGATCTCAGCAACACTATTGCTGGTCTCAATCTCAGCAGCATCATTGCCGACCTCGATCTCATTGGGATTGGTCCTCTCAACATCAACGTCACCATCGGCTCGGGCGGCGACCGGTCCACCATTCTCCAGCAGCTCATTCCCACAGTTCTCGACGGTCTCCTTGGCCCCGGCACCAACGTGAACGTAACCGTTGTTGTCGGACAGTCCCCCCTCTCCATCGGTCTCGGTTTAATCCTATCCGATGCCACTGGTGCTGGCGGGGTCGACACCGACACCATCCTCTCCCAGATCATCGGTCCACTCTCCAGAATAATCTCAACCGTCCTTGGCGAGAATTTCAGCATCATCCGCATCTCTTCCCCTGGCTTGCCCACCGGATCCCTCCCCTCCAGTCTCCCCGCCGGTGTCCCTTCTGGTTTCCCCTCGAGTGTTCCGTTGCCCACCCAGTCCTTCCCCCCCAGTGTCCCCCTCCCATTCCCCACCGGATCCCTCCCCTCTGGTCTCCCCTTCCCCACCGATTCCATCCCCTCCAACTTCACCTCTTGTTCTCCCTCCGGTGTTCCTATCCCCACCAAGTCCGTCTAACTCGACTCCTAAATCCTTCATGTAGACCATCGCTTGATCGACCTGTTGAACCAATTCCTCCCTTCTTTCCGTGCTCCGATTCCAAAAATGTTTCCCTTTCCTTTCGATCACCGATCATTCTTCCGCTCCTTACACTTTCAACTGTCCCTACATTCTTGGTTTGCCACGCGCCCCTCATCGAGCTCCGAGTGTTGATGTTGATGGATGGCTTGTTTACTTACGCCGCTTCCCGAGAGTTGTTGATACGATAACAGACACTGTTTCCTGAAACCTCTGATAAGACCGTGACGCCTCGCGTTGTGAAGACGAGATCTATGAAAAGCCTGATACCGCTGGTGTCTACGCACTTATCTAATCGCGCCCTCATGACCGCTCCCATCGACGTCATCGAGATCTCTAATCTTTTATCTACTCGTGGAACACACGAGTGAGGAAGGCGGCGCTCGGGAACTTGCGATCCCACCCAAATCCATCCATTCAGTTCCCCCCAAAGACACTGGGTAGAGTTTCAGCGCATACGGCATGTATGCATTCATCAGAAAGGGATGCCGAACAATATTGCACCGCTACTGAACGTATTACGCGCTAGCCCATCCTCACGTAGCGCTACGCTAATAACTGTTCAGTCAGTCCCCGGGCTTCATATTCGCCAGCTTTGAACGTCATCCACCGCCGCTAGAGAAAAAGACCGCGATGAGCATTGAATAGAAACGCAGGGTGACTAGCAGTATCCATAAGACTACGCCGTGTATGCATGAGTCTAGAACGACACACGGGGACTTTTGAGGGGGGGGGCCGATACTTAGTTGAGTCGCGTCGGCCCATAGATATCGCTTTCGGACTCCCACATTTGGAATCACCACCCTACTACGACTTTTCCGCTGGAAAATGGCCCAAGCTTCCAGATTCCCAGGAAATCGGGGGGGGGGGGGATTGCGACCTCACCCCTCCCTGATGTCTTATCGGTTACCAGAACCCATCTTAAAAGGGATTATGCATTTCTAGTTTTATGGACCGCCTTGGCCTCAGCCCGCAGCCCTAAACACGGGGTGTCGAATGTCGAGAACACGACGAGCGTCTAGACCTTCTCCGAAGGGGGGGGGGTGCGAATACGGATACGTGCCTGGTCCTGGCATCGATAAGTTCCTCTACAATGGGGGGATTCATAAGTTAAGTTCGCCATATTATGTCAACGCCGATGGATTTTGGTCATGGGAAGGGCCCGCTACCGGGTCCGACCTGACCTAGATAGTCTAGTAGCCAGCGGTGAAGATTAATATCTCAATCTGAACCTTGATGCGGATGCCACGGGTTGCACAGTCTTAGCAGCCCAGGCACTCGAATGTATAATCCAAAAAAACCGACAAGGAACCCCAGTTATACCCAACTTGCCGTATAAGTGCGCGCGCGCAAAACAAAAGCCAGGAAACGTAGGCGGAGAGCACAGGTAATATGATGGGGCTATTGGGGGATTAGGGGATGATGGATGTCGATGAGACGACGAGCGGTGTTCGATGTACAATGCCAAATCATCATTGATTATTGGTATGACAGATGCAAACAACCGAAGAGAACGAAAGCACGGATTAGTTCAACTGGGAGGGAGATCGTACAAGAACAGGATATGGGACCGAACTCGAACGAAGGACGAGGAGAGGTAGGTTGGGGGGTGGGGGGTGTAGCATAGAACGGGGGAATCAAGTCATACAAGTAAAATACGAAGTAAATATGGGGAAAAGAGAAACAGGTAACTCGCAGAACCCGGGCCGTTTGTCCTCGACACCGCAGTCGACGGCCCAATCTAAAGCCAGGGGAAGAGATAGAGGAATTGTAAGGTAGTGTTGGTGAGAGAAAGCAAATGGCAAACACGAATGAGAGAGAAAACGAGAACCAAAAAAGCGTCGACAACACGGCGAGAAATAATGACAAGAATATGAATATTGTACAGATGATGATATGGAATTGGGGGCATGCATTCTTCGTCCTCTTACATCCTCCACACACTCACCATACCGCACAAACGCAAAACCCAGGACAAAAGAAATAGGAAAAGGAATAAGTCAAGAAAAAGTACGCACGCAAAGAGATTACCGACAGGACGCCGCTGCCGCTCTCTGCCCCGCGTCCCTCCGTACGCCTTCGTCTATGCTCGAAGGGTGTGTTGGGGGGGTGAAGGTAGCGGTGAAGGTAAAGATCCGCGGGGACCACACCTTCACCGAGTGAAATGCGCATCATTTCACTTCCACCAGTTGATTTGGTCGAGAGCCGTTTGGAAGTTGCCAGTAGTCACCATGTTGTCGATAGCCGCGTCAATCCCAGTTTTCCGGAGAGCCGGGGGCCCTTGGGGTTGGGGCTGCTGAGGTGGAGGTGTCGGAACTTCTTCCTGTTCCTCCGCTACATCCTCCTTGGCCGCTGTCGCCTTGTTTTTGCCTTTACGGGCTCTCTCCGCCCGAACCTGTTTAGCTGTCTTGGGCTTCGTCTGCGTTGGTGAGGGAGCTGGAGCGGGTACGGGGGCAGTGTCAGGAGCAGGGGCGATAACTGGTGGTGGCGTGGGTGTTTTTTCGATAACGGGGGGCAGTGGGGGAGGGGCGTGGGTGGGTTTCGTCGCCTGATTCGACGAAGTATTGGAAACGGGTGGTTTTCCTGTTGCCACATGATGAGTCGAGAATTATCGGTCAACGAGAAACGAAACTAACCTTTCCTCCACGGCTGACCCCAAACCGGAGTAGGCTCGTCGGCGACGCTCGGAATCTGAGGTTTCACGGAAACGGGTTGCTGGGCAGGAACTGGGGTTGGTTTCGCGTTTCTCGGGACAGGGACCGGGGCAGGAGCGGCAGGCTCAGGGACATCTTCCTCATCGGGAATATCTTCGACTGTGACGAATCTGGAAATGGGTGGAACTTGGGGCGTCGAGGGCTCGGTGAGGTCGGAATCCCAGGAAGGCTTCCAGAACGATGGCATGGCAAATTCAGGGTCCGGCTTGGGCATCGGAGGAGGTGCCTGGGGTTTCGGAACTTCCATGGCCTTTAGAGGCGAGGGCACGGGCTTCCAAGAGTCGGAAGATTTGGGTTGAATTGGAGGAGATGTGGTCTTCCACGGTACGGTCGAAGGAGGAAGCGGTCGCTCCCAGCCGCCTTCATCGACGGGGATATCGGACAAACCCCGAGCGGACATGGTCTGCTTCTCCTTCATTTGATCATGTAGGGTATTCATATCCGTCAATAGCGAGTTGGCCTGAGCTTCCATGAATTGCTTGTGCTCCTCGATCAACACCTGCCTTCTCTCCCCGAAGTTTGGAGTTCTAATGGAGCAGAGCTTCCGCGTGAGTTGGACGTCGGCATCGGCAGCGATCAGGTGGAATTGACGAATGGAGGCTTCCATCATGGACAACTTGACGCTATCGAAAGCCTCGTCCTGGAGCTGGGAGAGGAAGGTCTCGAGAGAAGTGAAGCCGTTGTGGGTAACGAATCCTTGATCGTGGACAGGTGCCAACGGTTGGCGACCGAGCTGGGAAGAAGCTAGCATCGGAGCTGGACCGGGAATTGGTTTCGGCATTTCTTGCTTCCGCTGGGTGGCCATCTTCTGCGAAAAAGGTGAGGCTCATCCTTTCACCGGGTATTTTAAATCTGCGCTTACTGGGTCAGGCGGCGTGATCCTCCTCGATTCGATCGGGGGCGGGCTCCTCATCAGCGGCTTCTAATTTGGGTGACTCAGTACGAGTAAAATTGTCTCTGGAGCAATGATCTACGCACTGGTTCAGGTGTGTGGTCCTTTATGGCCTCCGTCGCGCTCACGGGTTTCTTGGGACCGGGGGCCAGCTTTGGCTTCTCCGGGTTTGGTTGCTTCGCGATCGCCTAGGTCAATATTAGCAACCGGCCCGACGGGGATACGGAATTGAGGGATTACCTTCGGACCCTGGGTTGTCGGTTGTTCGGTCGGCTTGGTCCGTGTTTGAGGCTGATTGTTCTCGTTCTCCTTGGGTGTGCCCTGGATACGGTCGCTCAGAACAACTCGGAGGCTATTGAACACGAATCAAGTTACCTTGGGAAGCGCGAATGAAACCCGTTCCGCCGGTTTCGGGCGGGTGTTGGACAAATTGCTGCTCAGGGGGGTTGCACTGAGAATTGGTCTCGGAGGACTCGAGCTGGAGAACTTGCGGATCATTGCTGGGGAAATCTTGACGACCTCTTCCTCAGAGGAGGTGGACTCGCTATCATCTTCCTCCGTCTTGCCCAGGTGCGTCGTCAGGTGAATCTGCTGTGGTGCCACGGTTGGGCGAGCGTACGAGGAGACGGACTGGACGCGGGGTCTGGATGTGGGAACTGGGCTAGATTTGGCGGGGCCGAAGCCGTCGTTCCACTTGAGGTCCTTGACCAAATTTTCAATGTTCTTGTTGAGAACCTGTGGCGGTTCGGGAATAATGGGGACTGGGGTTGGTTTTTTGACATCTGTGGGCATGCCCGGTGGATGCCAGATAGCGAAGCGTTGTGTGTCGACCATGGTGAGAGTCGAGAGGATGGAGGGAGGCAAGGGATGGTGGCGGGAAGGGAGGGTGAATGACGAGAGAGGTAATGGAGGACAGAGATCAAGAGGAAGATGACGATTCTCAGATTATGGCATGTTCAAATCTGGTCTCGTGCGGACGGGAGAAGGCCAGGCCGAGAAAACTGCTCAGTGGAACTTGTAACCCCCGGAATTCCCTTTAAGCCTTTGTCCGCCAATCTACCGTCACGTCGCCAGCCCAACCGTGCTCGAATCCCCGAGTTTTGACCGCCGGGAAGCAACAATTGCGAGCGTTTTTGGTCTGACACACCGGAAATTTTAACCGGGACGACGGGCGACAGTTGGCTCAAATTTCACGCTTTCGGTCCTCTCTCTCTCCGTAACCGGCGGATCCTCGCCTCCTCGTTTGAAGAGACCTTATGACGACGCGAACACGAGGTCGACGCGTGTTTGATCAGATCAAAAGCTCAACTCCATACAGAAAATACCTCGGCGCCAGTCTCGAATACAGATAGAATACACATTTCGTCATACAACCAAACCTCTCCCTCCACATACGATATACAAATGCTGAGACTATGTGTTAAATGCAAAAGATGGTCCTACAAGTTTGTTGATGCATGCGTGCGGTGCCAATGGTGCTTAATTACAGGTTATCATAATACACAATCCGAGCAAGCCCGAGGCCTAAATCGACCGTCAGTTACCGAAACCGAAAAACAAGGATCAGACGATTGGACACATACCCCAGTCAAGAAAACGCGTCCAGGATGTTTGAGCGGGTCAACATCTCATTCAGGTTCCGAGCGACCAACCCCGCCCCCTCTCGAACCTTCTCCTTCTCCTCCTCACGTACCTTCCGCAGCAGCTTCGTCTCGAATCGATCAGGATGCCACCTCTTGATGTGGTCCTTTACCCGGTCCCTCGCCGCTTTCAGCTTGTCGGTCGGATGGTGGGGGGAAAGAACGTAGGCACCGATAGCAACCCCCGTCAGTTCCTCCGGCTCTGTCGGCTTCTTGAACATCGGCCAGGGGAAACTGTCCCAATGAAGGTCGTCCAGCGACTTGAGCCTTGTCCATTGTCGATCGTGCTCGGCAAACAGCGCGACGATCTCCTTCTCGCTCAATGTCCTCGAGGTCCTGGCTTGACGCTCCCGTTCTTTGCGTTCCTGTTCACGACGGAACTGCTCCTGCTGCTTCCTGGCGTGCTCTTGTTGTCGCTTCTCCCATTCCCCCGGAGAGATCGACGTGGATTGGTAGGGAGAGGTACCAGGGGCCGGAGCGCCATTGACCGACGAACGGCCAGCAGAAGTGGACATCGTCGGAGTGCGAACAGGGATAGGCCCTTGAGAGGTAGATGTGGTAGATGTGGAAGTGGGCCGAGTGGACGAGGTAGAGGAAGTCCATTGGCTCGAAGCGGAAGCCCAACCTGCGTTAGTTTTCGTGGGTGACTCGGATAGAGAAGGCATCGTGGACGATGTGGACATATAAGATGCAGTGGATTCTGTTCGGCGACGGGAATCGTCGGGTCCCTTCCGTCGTTGTCGCTGTGCTTCGATTTTGCGCTGTTCCTCCATGAAGCGCGCTTCGGATGTCCCAGACTCGCCTCGCCTAGCCTCGTCTTTACGCTGGACCTCCTTGAGCTTGGCCTCAGCGTTGCGGATGTCGGCGCGGCGAGCCTCTTCGCGTCTGACACGGAGATCTTCCTGGCGCCATTCTTCATCCAACCTGAGGGCCTCCAGGCGATCCGCCTCGAGCTGTTCAGCCCTCAGCTTCTCGTCCTCCCTCCTCCTCTGCTCGGCCTCCTCCTCTCGCCTCTTGCGCTCGCTCTGCTTCCGTTCAGCCTCCTTCCGCTTTTCTTCGCGCTCCTTCCGCTTAGCTTCCTCCCGCTCCTGCTCCAACCTGACATTCTCTTCTCTCCTCCTGTCATCCGCTTCCCTCTCCAGACGTCGCTGTTCCCTCCTCAGGCGTTCGGCCTCCGCAAGATGGTCAGCCTGTTCCTTTGCTAGCCGTTCAGCCCCGAGCTTAGCCAACCGGTCGGTTTCTTCTTGAGCGACGCGTTCTTCCTCCCAAGTGCGCTCCTTCGCTAGCCTCTCCTCATCCTCCTCAACTCGCAGCTCCTCCTCACGGGCTCGGCGATCGGCCGCCTCCTGTCGGAAACGTTCCACCTCCTTCGCCTCCATCTCTGCCGCTCGCCTCTCCAACTCGGCTTCCCGCTTCTCGAGCTCTTCTTCCTTCAACTTGATTTCCTCCTCCTTCGTGGTGATCTGGAGAATAGCTTCAGAGTCGGCAGCCTCTTGCTTAACACGACGGTCCTCATCCTCTTGTTGCTCGCGGGTCTGGAGCGTAGCCTCGCGATCTTGTAGCTCCTTCTCGCGGCGTTTCAGGACATCCTCCTTCCTGCGGATTTCCCGTTCGCGTTTGCGGATATCGTCCTCCTTGCGCCGAGCCTCCTCCTCCTTCCTCCCAGCATCCTCCTCCTTCCGCCTGGCCTCTTCCTCCTTCTGCTCAACGAGCTCAGACAACTGCCTCATCTCGTCCTCCTTCCTCTCAAGCTCTTCCTCTCTCTTACGAGCTTCCCCCTCCCTCTTACGAGCCTCCTCCTCTATCTGCCCCGCTTCCTCCTCCTTCCGCCTAGCGTCTTCTTCCAGTCGTTTGGCCTCCCTCTCCTTCTTCCTGAGTTCTACCTCCCTCTTGCGAGCTTCTTCCACCTTCCTCTTTGCGTCCTCCTCGCGAGCCCGAGCCGCTTCCTCCTTTCGTCGGGCTTCCTCTTCCTTCTTCCTAGCGTCGCCCACACGTTTCTTGGCTTCCTGCTCCCTCTGCCTCGCATCCTCCTCCTTCTTGCGTGCCTCTTCCTCCATAAACCTCGCTTCCTCCTCTCGTTTCTCCGCATCTTCAGTCAACCGCCTTGCTTCCTCCTCCTTCTGCCTGACCTCCTCTTCCTTCGCAAGGACCTCCTCCTCCTTCCGTTGCGCCTCCTCCTCCTTGCGTATCAAATCTTCCTCCTTCTGTCGGAGTTCTTCGTCCTTCAGTCGAGCCACATCCCTCGCCTCTTCTTCTCTGCGTTTCAGCTCCGCCTCCTTGTCCTTCAGCTCGGCTTCCTTCCTACGAGCTTCCTCTCTCCGCATCTTGACCTCTTCCTCCATCTGCTTCGCATTGCTCTCTCGCCGGGAGAATTCGGCTTCGAGCTTCTGCTTCCAGTCTTCTTCGGAGTCGTCCTCGGTATCGGATATGGACTCTTCGTCATCGGGATAGCGTTTCGGAGGTGGGTGGGTGATGGGAGGGCGGAACCGGAGAGAGTTGATGGATGAACGTGACCGGATGGAACCTGCCTTGGAAGGGGAGACTTTCCAAGCGCGGAATTCGTCTTGGGGGGAAGAGGTAGGATATATCGGAGCGGGGTCCTCAAGAGGAGACCTAGAATTCCAGGGACCAGAACCAGGGCTCGAGGGTTGGAAGGGGTAACCCCCATCATCATCGGTTCGGAATGGTGATTTGGACTTGATGGGACGGGGGTCGGAGGTCTGAGGTGGGGGGTACCATCGAGAAGGCTGACGTGACTCGTCTGTGAACGAGCGTCTAGGGTTCACGATCTGGCGACCAGAAGATATCGTATATGAAGGGTGACGAGCGATGCCGTATGGAGAATCGGGAGTTAGAGGGGAGGTGGTGATAGCGGTATCGTCCCGCTTGAAGTCAGGCAAGACTTGCACAGCGCTGACACGGTCATCCGTGGTGGCAGATCCTTTGCGAGCCTTCTGTCGAGATCGATATATACCACTCCATAGTTTATCGTCGTCCCGGTCCTTGTCTGTGCCGAGAGAGGCGTCTTCGGGAATGGTGGCGGGAACCGATGAAGTGGCCCCGATGCTAGCACTACTATCTCGTCGAGTTTTCGTCACTCCTCCAGTGGCATGAGCAAGAGTACGGGAAGAGGCACTGTCGGTTGAAGACGGTTTCCATATCTCTGGGGTGGGCCGAGGAGGGGATCCAAAGCTGGCAGACCGATCACGACCGTTACTCCGCCGTGACCAACTCCCGGTGCTGGAATACGGTCGTGGCTCCCGTTCCTCTATGGGGGGCCGTGCAAGTGAGGGATCTTCGGGAATGGATTCTGTGAGGGTAGTCGACGGCCTCCGCATCCCTGGGATGGTGGTGGGATGAGATAAAGCAGGAGGAGCCTTAGATAGCGTTACGTACGGTCTTTGGCGATGGACTCTGGGGGGAGGGATGCCCGATCAGGCACCTTGGCTGTCGGTGGGGGCTGGTTGTGGTCCTCGTCCCGAGTGACCTCGGGTTGATTGGCCTTCGATCCAGCACCCTTCTTGTACATGTCCAAGAGCGTCTGTTGCTCCTTCACGAAGAGCTCGGACCACTTGTCGTCGACCTTCTCCCCGGCGGTCCACCGTCGTTCTTGACGTTCGCGTTCCAGAATCTGACGATACTGCTCGTTTGCAGTGCGACGTAGTTCGGCCATAGCGTTATCATAGTCGGTTTTGGCTTTGGATTCCTCGGGCGGAGAGAGATCTTTGAGTCTCTCTGTCAGCTCTCGCTTGAGCTTCTCTGCGGCGGGCTTGAGAGTGCCTTCGATGCGTTGTCTGAGGTTGGCCTTCCATTGTTCCTCAGGTTCGAAATCGGGATTCGGGGTAGTCGGTTGGATATCGATTATGTCGGTGAGAGTTGCCATACGCGATGCAGGGAGATGGACAGGTCATAAACCCAGGAGATAACGGAACTAATAGCGCGAAACGGCCCCGAACCACTGACAGACAAGATAGAGAGAGAGCAAAGGGGGGGATAAAAGGGAGTGGGAGTACGGCATGCAGAAGCCCTTGCCTGTTGGCAGGGCTTTGGAGGAAAATAGGCTGAGTGACGACGGCTGGAATTTGGATGCGAAACCGGCCTCATGGTCTAACACGCGTGTCTGCTAAATCGACCACAAAGGGCAAGCTCGAGGCAGAACAGCGGATCTGGCCAGGCCCATGTCTCGGCCCCAATTTATTCGCGTTACAAAGTAATACCACATGGAAAATCCTAATCCTCTCGTCCGCCGGGGCGTGTATGTTTTTTTTCTTTCGCGATGATGCACAGATAAGGTCGTAGCACGTGTGCTGATCATTGTCAACCCCTCTTTGGCCATTGATCAGGTCTCAGACCCTAGTATCCTGGTCGACCTGGCGCCAGCTGTGTAGTAAGGTCTTCCTGAGTTTATCCAATCCCGTCTCTTTGTCGTGGTATTCGTTCTTTTCGTCACGAATCATGTCCTCCGCCGTCCGCCGATCACTGGGGGCAAACGGCTGATTCCAGCTGTTGTAACAGAACTCGGACGGTGCGAAATTGGGGTGCTGTGGGAGAAGATCAGGGGTAAACCTTGACGACACGCGCAATACGCACAGCTGTAATCTCGTGGAGTTCACGTTGGAGGGCGAGGCAGAAGCCGTCGAGATCTGCAACCACCGGGGTCACTAGGGTCAGACGACCGACAAATTTTACGTACCTAAATCGTTTAGATCGTAGTTGAACGGGTTCTCACTACGGATTCGTCAATCCCGTCTGTTCGGAATGTTATGTTAAGAACGACCTCACATCTCTTGTCCGATTTCAAGGAAACCAAGCAATAGGAACGACGTAAAAGCTGTCGCCCTGTTAGGCTCGAGTCAGCATCTGGACGTAAACACCACGGGCCCAAACTCACGGGATGGTTACGTAGTGCATGTTATTCAAGATTTGGAACTGGGCGCCTGTGTGAGCGAGAGGCGGCTGAAATCACGACCGATCGGAAAACATACAGGAAGAAAGAAGAGATAGAACCTATGGCGGAGGTGTTAGTTGGGTACTCTCGTAACGAAACAAAAAAGACCAGATTTCGTACCATAGCGTCATCCGCAAGTGCGCCTGGTAGGCAAATGGCAGAGGAGTGGCCTTGATTCGTTCGAGGCCCGAAATAGTGTCCTGCAGAGCACTGACAGAGTTTGTCAACGAGGAGCCCGCTGGCGGCGTTAGGAGGCCATTCTTCAGCAGAAAAGCGTTATAGCTGCTGAGGTGCGACATGATCTGCAAGGGTACGTTCGAGTCAACTGGATCCTTCCGTTTTCGACCCATGTACCGCCTCCCTTCGCGAGAGGAAGATCCCATGATCCTTTCGCCCTCATGGTCCTCAACCTTCTTTGGCTTGAACAGTTTCGGGATCCGTTTTATCGGTCGTAAGATGGGGAAATAATCGAAGAAGCCCATTTCCGGTTGCGTACGGGATGGGCGCAATGGGTGGTCAGAGTACACGACGGGGAGCACCTTTTCGGGATCGAACTCGTGATAGCCCCGAGGCCGGTACGACATAGACCACGTCGTCTTGTCCACATCGTCTATCGAGGTCGTACGCGACGGGGTACGAGCCTCCATCCGCTTTGGTGGGGCAACGTTCTCGTTGTGTGACGCCCCCCACAAGGGCAAAAGATCGTTGGCATCGGTCCCATCTGACGCATATGCGTAACGGGGAAGGAAGGCGATAAGAGGATAGAGGTCTTCGTAGTAAATTCCAGCCTCTGAGCGAAGCATGTGCTTTGTGAACCTTTAGTCGCGGATGATATTGGACGTGAAAAATACGAGGACACACCTTGACGGACACGGCTACGGCTTGAAGCTGGAGGGTGTCAATCACGTGTAATCCGAAAAACTACACGCAGACGTACCAGGTTGATCATCGACTTCTTCTCAATCGTCCCCTGCAGTACCGAGACTGCGAGCTCCGGTTTCTCGGCGTTTGGTCGTTCGGCGGCAACATGGTTCCAGATCTACACGCTCTCAATGTCGCTCGGGTGATCCGACGATCCGCATACGCACTACTTGTGCAATATTCCGACAAAGAGTCCCGATTGTGCCCCATAGCCTGCGACCCTCGCTATACCTGTAATCGAACGCCAACATCAATGGGTGGCTGGGAGTTATCAGATGTTCTTGGGTCAACTCACCGCTCGTATGCAGTAGATGTCCTGAAAGATATGACCAAACCAAGGACGACACCGAGTACGGTCAAAAGCTGGTTGTTGAACGCAAGTTTGACATTCGTGAACCTGTCTACGAGCACAACCACTGGGGGCCACACGATCGTCCGGCTCAGAACTCCGCCATGAGGAGATGGATGATCCAAAACCCACTCACCCGTTGCAACCAAAGTAAAAAAGAGCAACTCGGGCCATACGGCGTTGATAACAGTCGCCCTGAGTTTCCCTTTCGAGAGCCTTCCCGAGAATATGGAGTTTTTCGCCATCGTGAATCGCCTTCGCGGGACCACTCAAGACGGGAGAGGGGGTGGCCTAGAACGATGAACATCCGCTTCTTTAAATATCTGAGCCATCCAGCCTCATTAGTCAGGCCGCCGACTTTCGTAACTATCAACCCCGGAAGTTTGAGGATGTTGCGTCATAGCGCGAACCAGGCTGTAGATCGCGATCCATCTTTTGACACTGAATTGATTGCCCAGGAGCCACCCATGAGCAAACCGACCAGCCCGCTTAGGCCGAGTGTTTGAGGCGTCGGAACCCGTATTCCGAGGTCCTTAAGCCCTTGAACAACATATTTAGGTCTTTAACTATGTAGTTTGGCCGCCAACGCCAACGCCCCGTACCTTACAAAACGAAAAGCGGTCGGGGAGAACCCACTATTTCGTCCGAGATGTTTTTTGCTGTTGAGCTCGTTTAGATCTACTGAGTGATCAGAGGGTTTGCTAATGGCCGTTCACCAGTTGTGCCCCATCGATAGGCAAGTCACATACATAGTCGGCCTGAGACGTTGGGCGCATCATGCTTGGCCAACTCTTCGGCAACGTAAATCGTCATGCGTAACGGGTGTGGTCAGGAGTCAGGATTTAGCACCGGCACGCGGGCCGGGGAGCCAGATCAGTCACCACGACCACGACCGGTGCTGGCCTCCTTCATGCAGAACTGGCTGGCTTCATAGGCACATGGCGGGTGGCGGGACTTGGAGATTCGGCGGTAGGGACCGAGAGGTGCTGGAGCCGATGGTGAGTCTTACTCGTAGCCTTCCGCGACATCTGCCCGCTTCGAGGGCGAACAGAACACGCAGCGCGGTTCCCAATGAGTTGGCAAAGATTGTGATTATCAGTGAATATTAAATAATGGGGGATAAACGTATTCAAGAAATTTTGACACAATCCAAACGCCGTTGAAGATCCAGTGGATCAACGCTTCCTTGTTTCAGTGTCGACCATCTTCCAGTTCTGCAACAGAGTCTGTCTGACACTCTCCTTCCAAGAGTCACCATGATAAGTGTGTCGCGTATCACTCATGATCTCTTCCGCAGATCTCCTATCAGCGGGGGCGAATGGCTGATTCCAAGTGGTGAAGACGTAATCGTCGGGGACAAGCGGGCCAGGGTGCTGCGGGGCGGGGGGTCATGATGAGGAAACTCGGTTCGGGACCAGTAAAAAAGCCCACCGCTGTGATCTCGTGCAGGTCACGTTGAAGCATGAGGCAGAAACCGTCAAGGTCCAAATCATTGAGATCATAGTTGAATGGATTCTCACTGCGGCTGTCGTCAACATCGATGAAGATGACCGAGTGAACGGGAACACGTACATCTCATGTCCGATCTCCAAGAACCCAAGCAATAAGAACGAAGCGAAGGCCGTGGCTCTGTAAGCCATACGTTGAGTTCGTTTTACGCGCGATCGAAACCAAGGGAACTCACGGGATGGTCAGCCACTCCATCGCCTTATAGATCTGGAAGGGCAAGAACAACAAGTACAACCTGGGAACAATGGGTCACCACTGCACCGACGCGAATAACCCTCGACTGACTTACCACAAAGACATCCTCAAGTGGGCCTGGTACGCGAACGGAAGCGGAGTGGTACGAATACGGTCAAGACCAGAGATCGCGTCGTGGAGACCAGCGATGGTGTTAGTAAGAGAGGTCGCAGCGGCAGGGGGGAGGAAGCCGTTCTTCAACAAGAAAGCGTTGTAAGCGTTGAGATACATGACGATCTCGAGGGGGACGTTGGAATCGGTTGCCTCCCTATTCCTCCTCTTCCTTTCAGCAGTATCAAGTTCGGAGTCACCTTCGTCATCGTGGCTCTCACGGTCGCGAGAGAAGAGTTTTCCAAGACGCTTGAAAGGGCGGAAGATAGGGAAGTAAGTGAAGAAGTTGTGGGAAGGTGGGTTGCGGGAAGGTCGTAGGGGAACGTCACTGAACACCGTTGGCAGAACTTTCTCTGGATCGAACCCAGTTTTCGACCTAGATGTGCTGTGCCAGCCCTGTTTCTCAACCTCATCCAGGGTAACGCCGACGGAGAGGGTTGTCGATGACTTCTTGAGCGTGGGGGGCTTCCAATCCGAACGCTTCCCACTCAACGATGCTTGCCACATGGGGAGAAGGTCGCTGGGCTTCGATCCATCGGTGAGATACGCGTATCGAGGAAGGAGGCAGATGAGGGGGTACAGGTCCTCATAATAGACACCGGGCTCGGCACGAAGCATGTGCTATTGAGAGAGTAAGTAGGAGTCGATGGCGAGGGGCCGGAGTCAAACCTTCAACGAAACAGCAATTCCTTGGAGCTAATCCGGGGTCAGCCTACCTACCACGGCGGACGGACTGCACGACTTACGAGATTAATCATCGACTTCTTTTCAACGATGCCATGCAACGCAGGCTTAGAGAGCTCTGGGTCAGTTTTGTGTGGGCGTTCGTTAGGGACGTGAAGCCAGATCTGAGAATGGTGATTAGTTAGGCAGGGCCCACCAGTAAACGCCCAACGTACCGTTTGCGCGGCGTTGCGACACATCACGAGAACACTGGCCCAGAATCTGCGGCCCTCGGAGAACCTGGGCTGGTATTTAGAGTGCGTCCACGGGGCCGGGGAAGGAAAGACACCTTTCGTAGGCGGATGAAGTTCGGAAAGAGATGACCAAACCCAACACGGTACCCAATACGGTCAACAGCTGGTTTGAGACACTCAAATCGGTGGAAGTCAACTTTCCAACGGCAGAGACCACTATGGGACACGTCAGCGGAGCTCGAGACTGGGTGTACGTTCTTACTCGTCGCAATGAGGGAGAAGAATAGGACCTCCGGCCAGATGTCATTGACGACGGTAGCCTGGAGTTTCTTCCACGAGAGAGAGCCCTGGAAGAGGGGGTTTTCGGCCACCATGACGCTCACACTAGGTGGTGGGGCGTAGGGGTGTAAAAGAGAGAAGGGTGCGTTGGAAAGGGTCGTGTGAGCCGGCTTTTTATGCCAGTTTCGAAACCCGTCATGCCGGATTGTCACCTCAATGCTTGCGGGAAGCCGCCCTGGGCGTGGCTCGACGGCGCCTGTGATGTGACAGCATCCTGCCTTCAAATAACGAAATTCGCGCACACGCTGAGGGTAGCCCTGTCTCATCGCGGAGCCTACCGTGACAGGAGATGAAAGAAAGCCTTGCTTCCTAGGCCCGGGTTATGCATGGTGGTGGGCTGCCCCCTTTCCCGCTTCGCGAGGCGAGACGTAAGCGAGATAGGATGTTATACCCGGGTTCCGTGCGGCGTGCGGAAGCACCAGCGGGGATCATGGGCGGCTTTTCCACGGAGCGACTCCGCATCCCGAACAGCGTGCCAAGCCAAAATCCTGGGTGCCAGACAACACACTTTGCGAAGGCCTCTGCAATGGTTATTTTGTGAGTCGCCCGCAGCGAGGAAATGGCTGAGGCGCAGTCCGTTGGTGCAGGGGCTCAGCATGATGACGACTGTGATCGACGCAGTTCGGCTGTGCTTGAAATTGCGGAGGGATATATAAGCGATAGCACGGTCACCGCTGACCCCAACACTCCCGAATCACCGCCCCCCTCCTCCCCGTCCGCACTCATTTCACGCAAATGCAAGCGATCCGGTTACAGAAAAAGTACCCTGAAATTTCTCAGGATGAGATGTTTGATCTCATTAATCGCTTCAAGTGGGTCGAAGGGCGGCGCTAGATCTCCTGTATCAAGTCTCAGCTGACATTCCCTCTCCAGCGCGATTGACACGAATGAGCCCGGCCGCGTGGATAAGGCCAAGGTCCTCCGATCTCTCCAGTCCAGTGGGGCCAACTACGATCTCGCCCGGGAGACCCTAAAGCATGTTAGCGTTGATGCAAGCGGGAAGGTCGAACTCGAAGATTGGGTCGAGGTACTGTCCACCGGGTTGAGTGGTATCTAGCTGGATACTCACGAACGATCCGCAGCTCCATGCCAAAATGAAGACCTCCGCCAGTGGCCTGGCGACCAAGGCAGGAAAGGTCACCGTTCAGGGTTCGAACGCCAACGTCAGCCATACGATAAACGAGGACGAACGATCCGAGTTCACGAATCACATAAACTCTATGCTCGAAGGCGATACGGACATCGGCCACAGACTTCCGATCCCCACGAACACCATGCAGCTGTTCGACGAATGTCGTGATGGGCTGATCCTTTGCAAACTCATCAACGATTCGGTCCCGGATACGATCGATATGCGTGTTTTGAACAAGCCTGGACCGCGCAAACAAATTAATGCTTTCCAGATGACCGAGAATAACAACATCGTTATCTCTTCTGCAAAGGCTATCGGATGCTCTGTAGTCAACATCGGTTCCCAAGATCTTCAGGAAGGCCGAGAACATCTCATCCTCGGTCTCATCTGGCAGATCATCCGACGTGGATTGCTCAGCCAGGTCGACATCAAACTTCACCCCGAACTGTATCGTCTCTGTGAAGAGGGAGAGACTATCGAGGATTTGTTGCGGCTCACCCCGGATCAGATCCTCCTGCGGTGGTTCAACTATCATCTGAAGGCCGCAGGATGGAAACGGAGGTATTTAACCCTGTAACAAAAGGTTTTGGCATTGCTCTGAACCACACACCATCTAGGGTTAATAACTTCAGCAAGGACGTGAAGGACGGGGAGAACTACACCGTTCTTCTCAATCAACTCAAACCTGACCAGTGCTCCATTGCCCCACTCAAGACCACGGATCTCCGCACGCGCGCCGAACAGGTGCTTACGAACGCCGGGAATATTGGCTGCCGGAAGTACCTCACCCCAGCCTCATTGCTTGCCGGAAACCCGCGTCTAAATCTCGCCTTTGTTGCCAACTTATTCAACACCCACCCAGGACTCGAGCCTTTGGACGAGCAAGAAGCCAAGGACTACGGTGTCGTCGAGGATTTCGATGCCGAAGGCGAACGTGAAGCTCGTGTGTTCACTCTCTGGCTCAACTCCCTAGGCGTCGAGCCTGCGGTGTTCAACTTGTTCAACGACTTGAGGGATGGCCTGGCCATTCTCCAGGCGTTCGACAAGATTGCTCCCGGATCCGTAGTGTGGAGGAGAGTCGCTAAGCCCAAGGAAGGTGGAGTCAAGCCGTATGTCGAACCCGTCGAGGGAGAGGAAGGAGAAGAGGATATCGGTGTCACTCCAAACCAGTCCACACTCTCCAGGTTCAAGATGGTCGAGAACTGCAATTACTCCGTCGAGCTCGCCAAACAAAATGGAATGCATTTGGTTGGTATTCAAGGTGCTGACATCACGGACGGCAACAAGACACTGGTTCTAGGCCTCGTATGGCAGTTGATGAGGATGAGCATCACCAGGACCCTTCAGTCTCTGTCCAAGGGTGGACAAGGCCGACCCATCAGCGACCAAGAGATCCTGAAGTGGGCGAACACCACCGTTCAGAAGGCCAAGCCCACGGCGAGGGCCATCCGGTCCTTCAAGGATTCGTCACTCACGACTGCAATGTTCTTCCTCGACTTGTTGGAGGCGTTGCGACCCGGCATTGTTGATCCTTCGTTGATTATCAACGTCAACGAGACAGGAGATTACGAGTCGCGGCGACAGAATGGTACATTTCTCGACTCACCACAATTTTTCTGAGGGTCTCACTGTTTCCTTCCAGCAAAATTGGCCATTTCCATCGCAAGGAAACTCAACGCTGTTATTTTCCTCGTCCCAGAAGACATAGTTGATATTCGTCCTCGTCTAGTAAGCATTACCCGTACCATTGCAGTGGATCACCTTGCTGACAGGGCGCACAGATCATGACTTTCGTCGGCAGCTTGATGGCCATCCAGTAGTCTGCTCATCTATCGTCCCGCTTCGCGCTCTTGAATTATGTCTTCATTAAATGCGTACTTTGGACAGGAAGGACGGGGGTGAATTGGATAGGTCCCTCCCGCGTCAGAAATAGTGTAGAAGGTTTTGTAGTTGTATCTCCTGGCTATTCTTTTATCGAAGTTTTAGGACTGAATTGCCTGGGAGAGTGACTGGACGGGTACTTACGGCTGCACGAGGTTTCGCCAGGTCTACTGAGCTCTGCAAACCACCTCCCCATCCAATTTCATCTGCAGTGCCTCTCTCGCCTCCAACCACTCGTGTTCTTTGCTATTCGTCTTTACGACAGCAATCTCTCCCAAGCCCAAGGGTTTTATGGTTTGCGCTCGCCGCCCCGAGCAAATCCGCCTGATTTCAGAGGTGTCCATGAACACCCTCCGACTCGGTTTTGAAATGAGCGACATGGAACCGAGGACTGGTCGGTCCTCGCGGTACTTTAACTGGGCCCATATCCGTTTCTGCGCCTCTCCTGCCGTATGGAATGCCTCCGGAGAAGGGCCGTCGATGGTTCCGCGTGTAAGGGAACTAATGAAACCGGTTCGGAGGAGGATGGAAAGGATGCCGAGGTTTTGGGTGGTGTGGTCTACGGCAATACATTTGTGACGCGAACGGAAGGCGTTTTGGACGAGCGAGCAGAGGTCGTGCGGCAGTGGCATGTTTTAGGCCGTTATGCAAACGCGGGTGACGGGAACGAGGGGGTGGGAGTAGATGCCAGCCGGGGGGTTGGACGCGACCTGTTCAAGCCAGCAACGCACTGCTCCGATCACCAGGATATGGAAGGGTATGGGCGCTTAGCGCATGGGTAATCCTAAGTCGTCTTATAAGTAAGTAGTATACAGGTGTTACACCGAAGAGGAGGAATGAATAGAGAAAACAGACTAAAGCATAAACAAAGCGAACATAAGGTCGTCATAATTCAATACAAACTCAGTACACCTCTTCCTCCTCCCTCAGGACTGCATTCGTTCTCCATCGCCCGGCAGCACCAGTCCAATCCCCATCTACACTTGGTCTTGGCTTGAAACTCTCTCGTCTTACCCTACCTCCACCCCTCGAAGAATGTAGCGAAGAACTGGTTGACCGTGTTGACGAGCCTAGTCTAGATGGCGGTGCCTGATGTTGAGTTGAAGGGACGCGTCCGTGACCAAGGGCGTGGTGTTGTTGGGTTCCGGGTTTGGGTGCGGGTACCGGGCGCGGTAGTGATGATACTGGGGTCTTGCTTCGGGTCGCTGTTCGAGGATTGGAAGGAGGTGGCCCTCTGCTTGTCGAACGTGTCACAGTCATCGGAGGCGCTGCAGCGGAATCTCCAAGACGTTGCCGTTTGTTCGGTGCCGAATTGGTTATTGAGGAAGGGGCAGGTCGTACAGCGGGTGTAACGACCCCCTTACCATTGACGGACGAAGTGGGCACGTAGTTGTGGTGGTTGGCGTTTTCCGAGAAGGGGGTGGTTGCCCGTTGCTTGGGCTGAGCGGATCCCGCACGACCCTTCCTGCTACCTTGATTCTCCTTGTCCACCACCTCGGGCAAGATGCCCCTCAGAGTTTGGAGAATACTCACTCCATCCACAAGGAACACCCTATCATGTTCGGCCTCCCATTTCGGGATCGAAACGATCAGGTCTTGTTCCAACTATTGAGGTTTGGGTCAGATGAATGGAGGGGGGCAGCAAAACGTGGACTTGCCCGTGGTTTCTCCTTGGTCACGCGTTTCCTCATCTTCTCCTCTCGCAGAAGACGACCGGGATCACGGGGACCCCTACCCAGCAGTCGGGATTGGTCAGATGCGGCGGCGGCGAGTTCCCTCTCGTCTTCCAGAATGTCGAAGTACTTTCTGATGCTGAGCAGGAGAGAACCCTTCATCTTTCTTTCATCCTTCAGTCGCACGATTTCATCTTCGTGTAGCGCGAGGAGCTCTTCCGTGTGCTCATCTGGAAAACTTCCGTCAGTGTCATGTGAACGCTCAGGACAGGGGAACACAAACCGTCAGCGAATGGGGCAAAATCCTCTCGTTCCTCCTCCCCAACCAGGAGGTCGTCCCAGAGCTTGATGATTTCATTTCGGGCGTTTTCAATGAAAGTGCCCATCCGTTCTCGTTTCAGCTCGAGCATCCTCTCCAGCTCTTCTTCGTATGAGCTAACCGTGTCCTCAGTGCTGCCACGGTGTTCATCCACAAACCCGTCCATAGCCTCTTCTGGAACCCCCAACCGTTTCCACAACGCTTCCAATTGGTCGTACATGGCCTGGATTTGTGCCTCGCGGCGCCTCTTGACCTCCTCCAATTCAACCTTTGTCGCCTCCGCCCATGCAAGAAGTGCGGGGGTCGGATCAACTCCTTCGAGGCCGATGTGCGTTCCTTCGATGGATTCGCCGTCCCGTTCGGCTTCCTCCAATCGAGCGACGAACCTGGCAAACACAGCTTTGTGGTCTGATTCCGACGGGATAGTTGGAAGATCGTGGGTGAAGAGGGAAGGGACGTGTTGCTTGGCTCGGCCGGCGGGTGTGGGGGTGGAAGAGACAAAAGGATCAGAGTTCATACTGGGATAATTGCTACACGAAGAGGAGGGGCGAGAGATCGCGGAGGGAATACCAAGGTACGAAGATGAAGAAAACTCGTCGAGCGCAGGAGGCGAGATACCGAGTTCCGTGTGCAGCCAGTCGATGTGAACGAATGAGGCTGAAAGCTGGGTCAATCGTTTGTTCTGTGCGGAACGCAATTATTAGACAGCGGAAAGAGCGGGTTGACGGTAACTACGACATACAATTTCAGCTTTCCCTCGGACGAGCTCTTTCTCGAGCTTGGAAAATCTCTCAACGGTCACATCCCGGAATAGATTCGAGTCCCCTGGACTTAACCCTGGTGCTGGGGCCGCCTCGGTGATATTCCGCGAGTAAAAATCGTTTCCAAGGGTTCGTGAGATGGCGTTGATCCGGTTCGTGAGGGTTTGTAACTGTTCAAGCTTCGAATGGTACAGCTACCGGTGAGGATTAGCCAACGGTCAGTTCTGTTGCTATCTGATAGAGGTAAACCGTCGTACTCACTTGTCGTAGTCTTTCTTGGTGTTCAGTCAGAGCGTCGTAACGCTTCGGGAGGATGTGCTCCTTCCTCAACTCTCCTATTCCGCTTCCAGCGACCTTGATGTGCCCACCAAGCGCTTTAGAGTACCTCGCGCAGTCGTTCTCGACCACGACACATTTCTCCATCCATTCGTCAACCTGTTTGCGCCGGAGGTCGATCTGTCTTTCTACGCACGATGTCAACTCTGCTTCAAGCGCCGAGAGTTCATCGGCGAGGCTTGTGTGCGGGAGTCCGAGCTGGGAGTGGAGAGCGGGCAGGAGTTGTGTCTGTTGTTGGAGATGAGAGTGTAGAGAGTTTAGCAGCGAAGTCAGCGACACCGGAGCCGTCGACTCCATATTCTGCGTTTTTCAAGCTGGTGGTTGATGACAAGGGGTTGCTATCGCGTCGCGAACCAACCCTCACGTGATCGAGGTTCAACTTTCCGACGCGTTAATTTCACGTGCCAAAATAGGCGCGTCTTGACCCCCACCCATCTATATCGGATGATATCGGGTTCCGAGGAGGTGTGAAGAATCGATTTCCCAAAGTCCATGACGTACAAACGTTATCCTAACGGGGGCTGCGAACGGTTACAAATGTCCAGATACCAAAAGGAACATAAGCGACAAGAGCCTTTGGGGGCAAAGCCTGAGCAAAGTGAACAAAAGGGATGGAATAGATGAGGGTTACGGAAAGGTCGCCTGAGGAGTCTGATATAAGAGTAAATAGAAGAGGGTGCCCGAATCGATGTCCGATCCCATGTCATTGCAGACTAGTGGGGTCAAGCAGCTTCCACCTCCACTTCTCGTCTGGCCATAGATCTCTTCTTGACGAATTGTGGGAGATTTACGGAGCGTGAGTCTTTGGGTTGTCCCGGTACTCGTCCCATTTCTTGTTGGCCATTCTTTGTGTCAGGGCAATTGAATACCGCCTGCTCGTCACATTGTGAAGGGGAAGAACTTGACACCAATTCTCCGGTTTTCTAGGGATCAGAGTGGGGGGTCAGCGTCTCGAAAAGATTGGGTTTATCACAGCGGAAACTTACCCTTTTATACATGCAAAACGCCTTATCGTCCGCCCCTTCGATGCCATACTTGCAGTACAACCGTCCGGAATCCCCATACGATTTCCTCAGTTCCTCCCCCACCGCGTTTTCGTGAGGGCAGTGGAAGTAACAGAGGCCCCTAGCCACGAGGACTTCGGGCTTGGGAGAAGGTTCGCTCCTCTTCATCGAAACGGGGGTGCATTGAATCGCGCAGATAAGGGATATGATAGAAAGGCAAAGAAGGAATAGCCTCGACATCTTGGCGGATTGGAGACGTTAGGCCAAGGGGGGAAAGGAGTGACAGCAGCTAACCTTGGGGTCGAGATTTTCTGCGGCGGTATCTCTCGGCTGGAGGCAGAATGAAACGCCCATGCGGTTTTGATGAGCCCAGTGTTATATACTTTTGAGGGGGATCACCGCAAGGGTTCGCAGGTCTCCCTATTCAACCTGCGGCCTGGAGGACTGTACCGGTCCGATCGTCCCTAGATCTCACAGGGTGGTGCCGCCCCAAGGACTTCTGGTCAGCTTATAGAGGAAGGTAAGCCCCATTTGGTCGTAAAAATAATAGAACAGCGCTCACCCGACTCACCAACTGGCGCCGCAGTCATGAAATTACGAGTGAGTGGCGACCAGAAGCCCCAACTCCCGACTAATCCCAGATTGAACGAGGGCATGAATCACAGGCCAGCCCGATAAAACTGAGTGCGGAGTGAACTCGGTGTGGCGTGACGTTTCACCCATTCGTCGGGGGTATTATCGGGTCGTCCTCGTTTCCCGAAAATACCTTCGTCATCTCTGTGAAAAAAAAATTACGTGCAAGCGAGCCGCGGAAGCACCTGGGCTGGGTTCAGGGGTGGGTGATACTGCGAGAAGGGATTCAAAGGTCGATGATCACGATTGTTGATGGATGGCATCATGCCTCGGTCCCCGGCAACATCTGGCGCCGCCCGCCCCGAAGTACCCTCCGCTGATGCTGATATGATAGACGTTCGATCTGCACTCGGGTGGCTCATCTGAATCCGAGGGTGGTTAGACTCACATCTTTGGCAATTGAAACTTGGTGTCGAACTCGTCAGTGTCTCATGATGACCTCATGCTCCGCGGCCGGCGATCCCTCGGGTTTCACAACAGGGAAACCCTGAAACGTTTGTAAGGTTTACCCACGCCAACATGAACGACGACAATATCGGGCTGAGAATTGATGGAGGGATATCGTCCGGTGCGAAGCACATTAATCGGTACTAACACCAAGTCCCAGTTCAATTCGTGAGACTAGAAGGGGATGTGAAACGTAACGCAAGTCCGTGAGAGAAAGCGAAACCCATCGAATGCTTAATGCTCGTGGTGGTTGTTGTACAGCAACTTGTTGGGCGTACCGGCCTCAAGAGCTGCAGCGGGCGACGGTGAGTGACCCTCGTAAAAAGCGCCACTGAAGCGAACACTAACCGGGCGCGGACAATGTGATGGCGTCTTTGGTGGCATAACAATCGATAGTCGCTTCGATGGCCTCGACGCTCAGACTAGGGTCCATCCCCAAGAGGTAGGCGATGAAGCCAGCAACGTGTGGAGTAGCCATGGAAGTTCCAGATATGATGTTGGTGGTCGAACCAGTCCTACAAAGGTAAGCATACTATCAGTTACAGCCCTGACAGTATCAGCGCCGCCATGAGCACAGACCAGGTTGACCAAACATCAACACCTGTGGGAAAGAGATTTCAGCGCCAGGAGTTACAAATGGGGGCGGAGGGGGGAGCACTAACCAGGAGCAATAATGTCAACATGGGTACCGTAGTTCGAGAAGTAGGCGAGGGTGTCGTAGATATCCGAAGCAGCCACGGTGATGGCACTCGGGGTGCGAGCGGGGGAGAAGAATTCAGCATCCTCAGCCCAATTTCCGGCTTGAATGGTTGTCAGGGTTCAATGCACAGGTTGCTCGTGGACGTAACGACTAACCAGCAACGGCGGTGGGAACGCCGGAAGCAACCAACTGTCCGATGCGTTAGCGGAAGGCTTTGCGAATGAGGAGAAAGCGTTACATTGGCGACAGCGAGATCCACTGGTTCGAAGGTGCTACCTCCCAGACTCATCGAGGCAACACTGGGGCGCCCAGTTGAAGCTACGGTGGTTGCGACCCAATCGACACCAGAGATGCTAAAAGTCGATATCAAGACCCTGACATAGGTCAATATATAAGATGACACTCACACATCAGACCACCAACCGAAGCCATCATCTCCAAGAACTTTCACTGCAATCACGTTGGCAGCCTTGCTCACACCACTAGAGGTCGGTCAGTCGCCGCAGGGAGTCAAATGTCCTCAACCCACTCACTAAGGTCCAGATGCAACGGTACCGGCACAGTGCGTGCCGTGTCTAAACGCTGGTTAGAATCACCGCCACAGTTTGAGGAGCATTCGTACCCGTAGACATCATTGTCCTGGATGTGACGTCAGAGGGAACACGATTGCAATTGAGTGTAGGCCGAACTCACCCCATAGCCACCTGGGGACGGAGGAAGGTTAGGTTAGAATTCGAAGCAAGTAAATCGCGGGCGCAGCGAGCATACCGCTGTTACATTGTTTGTATCAGTATCGAGGCTCGATGGTGTGTTTAATAAACTCACAAAGTTATACCCCAGCGAGCACGACCACCGAACGCAGGCTGGCCATCGGAATTAGTTCAACGTGCCAGATGAGAGGCCTAGGTACCCACATGGTCGATCTGTATACCAGTGTCGATGACATAGACGTCAACGCCACCTCCAGCGCTTTCGTCGTAAATGTACGTGTACGTCAAAGCGAAGGAATCTTTAGGGGTCACGGGTTCACGCTGGCTGATTCTCTGCAGACCCCACGGCGCGTCAGTCCTAATTCGGACGGGAACGTTAATTCTGGCCGATCGAGGTACGAAAATGAAGAGAGATCTCACTGAGTCGCCGTACTCTTAACGGCCCCGTTCTCAGAAATGGACAAAACATCACTCCGGGCCCTGAGCTTTTGGAGATCCCCGTCGGTCAAGGTGGCAGCGAACCCATGCACAACGGACCACCGGTCGGTGATCTCAGACTCGGGAATCGAGTTCGCGATGCTGTCCACACTCGCGACGGAGGGTCCATCTTTCAAGAGGACGACGTAGCTGTCCTTGAGGACCTCACCCTCTGCGCGCTTAATGGACAAGAGATCCTCGGAGGCGAGGACGGGGAGGGCAAAAAGAGCGAGACGAATGAACGCGTTGATGGATCTCATCGCGAGGGATGGAAATCCTTCTCTTCCTCTGAACGGGGGGAAAGGTGGGAGGGGGTAAGACTCGACGGGAGTTCGGAGCCAAATGCGCCAATGACCATTTTATGCCAAACGGGCGCCTCATCGCAAGACCCGCCCCCTGATCCAGAGACATCGCATTCCGGTTACGCCATCACGAGGGACGAGAGGGTCGCGTCACCGCTCTCGTCGATATCAATAGGTACATCAGAAGGATCCAGGTTGGTTCTCTTGGGGAACTGCTTCCGTAAAATGAAACGTGTGGAGAAGCGAAAGGGAGTTCCCTGAACTGAATAAGGTCTGTAACCCTAGGAGTGCGGGCAGGAGGTGGGGGAGCATCGTTACAGATGAGACAAGAAGGGCAGGCCGCCCACGCCCCATGGGTACCCGGTGCTACCGGACAAGAAGGAGATTATGTCCGACGACCGGGGAAATCAGAATAGGCAGCAGATGTCCCGAACGAAGCAGCTGTCGCGACCTGTTAGAGGACCTCCGCGACTAACCAAACCAAAAAGAGCATTGAATACAGGTTCGCACCTACCTTGGGGATTACGAGTTCATTACACCAACGGTATCGTTGGAGAGGTTCAGCAAAAGGGTGATCGAACGTGAGTGCCGACGCTGACTTTGAGCCAGAACGTGCCTTTGTTTCTCTTGAAAGAGCTTCCCACTTGGCTCCGAACCACATGCCTCGCAGCAGAAGGCGCAGCGCAGGTTGGAGTTGAATTTGGGTTGTGTGGATCTGCCAATCAACCCCTATCCTCCCGATGACTGAATAGCCAATGGCGTAAGGCGTCCATCACAACCTTTTGAGTCGACTGGGGAAGAAGCGAACTGGGCGCATTCGGATGTCTGGGGACGGGCCGGGTGGTGACGACCAGGCTCTCGGGCGCTCGGAGGGAGGCTTTTGAATTAGGGTCATGTGATCGACTTTGAGACGGAAGCTGGATCGACCAGGCGCGGGAGCATTTATCATTGCAACTGTGTGGCGGCCGAACTTGGAGGTCACCTTGTTCACACACGCAAGACTTTCCACAGGGATAGGAGAGCGCAACCGAACGCGCCCGTTCATTACATTCAAGCACAGGAAACCCCGTACGCTGTCTGAACTGTCCGCAGAAGGTAATGTGAGCTATGTGGGCTAACGACAACTAACGACATTAATTGTCCACACGGGGAGCTGCTAGAGCCAGAAAAGCGCTTATAATTCCCCCCTCTTGGCCTTGTTGCTCCTTCCGAGCTTGGTGCGTGCTTGGAAGTACTTGGGAACCGGGGAACGGCCGCTCAAGTTGCTGCGCTTCTTGTCGTTGGCCAAGCCAGTTCGAGGGCAGTAGAAGAGGGCGGATCCGGGGCATTTGGAGTTACCACCATTGTTCAATAATTCGCCGGTGTACTGTGACAACGAGATTAGCTGAAGATGGTTCTGGAAAGATCGGGCTTCCAACCTTGTTGTACACGCAAGCGGCTTGGATTCCGGTCGCGCTGCTGGTAGTGTACCTGCAGTCCAAGCGAGCGGAATCGTGGATGGAGCTCGAGAGATCGTTTCCTTCCACGTTACTCTCAGGGTACTTGAAGACGCAGATCGATCCGCGAGCAGTGAGTAAGCTCGGGTGAGGTCCACCTGTGTCTGTAGGGCAGGCAGGGACGCCACCAGACTGGACCGCGACGATCAACGAGAAGACAGCGAGGACGAGGGAGAACAACTTCAACATCGTCGGTGGTTGTGGTGGGGACTTTGGTAGTCGGGGTGGATCGAGTTAAAGTGCCTCACGGATGGATGACCTCGGGGCGGGGTGCGAGAAAGTGAGACCAACGGTATTTATCAATTCGCAAGCGATGAAACGGACTCTAACGATGGATCTTGTTCTGATCTCTCCTAGAAAGAATTAGTTGGAGTCCGGTCGGGATTAACGAGCAGGCGCCCCGGCTGGTGACGAAAGGTGCCGTGGTTGGATAACCAAGGGTGGGGTCTGGAAACGCGCATCAGAAGTGAGGACGCCCTCCGAAGCAGTGGGTTCAATGGAGCCCGAAGAAGTCGGGTTATAGGGGAGAGGTGGCGTTTCGGTAATGGTGGTGAGTGCCAGGATACCAATACAACCGGTCATGCGATCCAAGAGACCTTGTTGAGGCGATTTACAATCCAGGCGAGCTTGTTATGTGGACAAAAGTGGGAAGACGTGCCTTGGCATGCGCAACATTGACCATCATGCATCACACCTTGTCCATATCAACCAAAGACGTGAGTGGGTGGGCGACTGAGTGGCGAAGCACACCCCCCAATTACAAACCCGTGTGTAAATGACAACCACCCTTTTTGCAAAGCTTCAGGTCAGCTGGCGGTGTGGGCCGAGGGCGAAACGTACATACTCGGAGGGTGCAAGTACGTCATGGCCGGCGCTGTACGGTTGATCGGGTTTTCGTCCAGGTCAATCCGCACCGTCACCTCTGTCCCCCCCTCCCCACCTCTCTTCCCTCGGGGCTTTGGTGCTCGACGCGCGCTCCCCGATCGAGTTGCATCTCTGTGTGGTCCCAGTATCTCGTTCGCCTGGCTCGTGGATTCGAACGCGCCGCACCGCTGTGTTACGGATAAAAAGCCGGCGACAGTGGGCTCCGCGCTTGGGGGACCCACCCGACGGATGCTTTGCTACGGACGAGGCGCTAGCTTGCGGATAAGGCAGCTCGTTATCTTCGTGACCGACAGCCCACGAGCGGAATCGATCCTAACGGAAGAAAACGCTTTCCGGGATATACGGGGAAACATGCGCGATTAGATTCAGACGTCCCACGGTGGAATGTAAATCCGACTTGGAGCGTGCATTGCCGTTGGAGTTTGATGGAAGGGAATGTGAGTTACAAACCCGATGTTCCCACTCGTTTCTATGACGAGAAAATCCAAGGGAAAAGGGTTTAAATTGTTTCGATAACAAGACAGATTCAAGAGACGAGCGTGGATCTATTATGTCCAAGTGATACGCAAATAAAGACTCGTTTCGCCTGATGGATTTCCTCGGGCTCAAACGCTAGGCGCTAAGCAGCTGGCGAGGGTGAAAATGAACACGTCAAGGGGTAGGAATGTTGGCTGGTGGGTCGGGGATGAAAGGAACCCACGGGAGAAAGGTGGGCGAACCGGTGAGCCAGGGAAGAGCAGGAGCGGGGAACCCCCCCGCGAGGAGGCGGAAGGGAACTCGGGATGGAGGGAATCACCGAACGCAGACCTCGTCGGAGTAAGAGGGGTTAGCCGCACGGTTTTCTGGACCTCGGGCTAGCCGGAGTTCCGACAAGAGAACGGGAGAAGAAGTGACCGATAGCGGTGGCGCTCACGATTGCTGGGAAGAGAACGGGAACGGAGATCTTTGATTCAACATCCCGCTATCGGTGGCGTTGCAACTTGGTTCTTGGTGTGCTCGAAGGGGAACTTCCCTTGCTTTCCTATGTTTTTTCCATTCCCCCGCGGGTACGAGAAGCCGCGTTGAACTTGCTCTGCCTCCGATCCAACCTCCGATAGATTGCTCTCTCTTCACACGGCTCCCAACCTGGGCGTTCGAACTTCCTCATCTGGCAGAGTCTCTTTCCTTATAACTCGCGACGACCGACCTCATTCTCCCAGGTTCTCAAATCGTTCGCTCTTCTCCTCCGCTCTCTCACTCCTCTAATCGCTGTTGTCCACCATGCACAGCCTCAGTTCACTCGTTGTCCTCGCACTCTCCTTTGTCTCACTCGCCGTCGCCGGTCCCTTACACCCCACCACTCACTCTTCTCGCCTCGCTAAAAATCCCATCGCCAGTCGCCAGTTCCATTATCCGAGAGCCCTCATTGACGTTTGCGCCGACGTCGATCTATCTTTAATCCTTGGATCGGATCTCGGAGTCTTGGCTCACATTTGTCTCTGCCTCTCCGCATTCCCTCTCAACCTGGACCTGGACGTCGACCTCCAAGTGCTCGCCAACGCGCTTGGTAAGACCGATCTCGACGCGCTCCTCCAGAAACTTGTAAGTCACGACCTCCTTCTGCTCACCTCTCAAATTCTTACGTATCTTCCAAAGGTCGAGGAAGACGGTACCCAGTGCACTTACCCCGATCACTCCTCCCCCATATGCACCTCCGGAAACCCCTGCGGCTTCACCTGCACAGACGGCTTTGTTCAAGTTGGAGACGAATGCATCTGCCCCCCACCAAACACCATCTGCAATGGAAAATGCGGCTCCTACCCAAATGTTGGTGCTCCCCTGCTCCCCTGTCGTGTTCCAAAGGCTGACGTTTTATCAGGGCTGCGGTTCCGCCCTTCCAAAGGCTCCGGCAATGGTGCGAAGAAGCATTGGCTCCTACAACAGGAGGGAAACCCCCGGTTCTCACTCCGGCGGCCCTCTGAACGTTGATGCAGCCGGTCTCAACCTTGGGGGCTCGAACCCTTCCGGTGCTTCTGTCCCCGACCTTGGTAGGCTGCTCAGCGGGTCGGACCTCGCCGGCCTGGTCAACAGGGTGCTGAGTTCCAACGGTATCAGCGGGCCAACCTCGGGAGGAAGCCAGCCCGGCGGTTTGGATCTCGACCTCAACGTTGACGTGGCCGTCAGACTGGGTGATGCCCTCGGCAGCGTCGGTGGATTGGTCGAGGGGATTCTCGCACTTGTCGGTCAGATCCTGGATTCATTGTTGGGTACCGGCGTCACCACTCGACTCAACCCAAGCTCGACCTCATCTCCCACACCCACTCTCCCCGGCCAGGGAGTCGCAATCGTTGTTGACATCGACCTCAGCGGCCTTTTGGGTACCACCCTTTCCGACGCAGTTGACCAGATACTAGATGAGGTCTTGTCAGCAGTATCCGAAGTCTTGACCGAGGTCCTGGGCCTCCTGGGTCTGGACCTGGACATTGTCATCGTTGTCAACGTCAACGGCGGAAATGGACTCAAGTCCAAGACGGTCAGCGTGAAGAATTGATTGGTTCTTACCTGTAATTTCGCATATTTTCGGTGCCGCACGGACATCTGTTGTGTTGTTGTTCTTGTTGACTCTTGATATCATACATTCCTCTGTGTTTTCCCCGTAGTCGTATGATCAAAAAATTCTTGGTCTGTGTCCCCACGATCGTCAGAAATCAATATTGCCGATCAACTTTGAGCAGTGGGCAGGGCAGCGCCCACTTCCACCTCGACAACCATGGCCTCTCTCCTCCGAGCGTACAAGTAAGCCGTCACACCTAAAGCTGAAGGCCTGGGCGAAATAACGCGTCCAATTTCGGCAGTGCTGCACTCATCAGACGACCGATGCTGGCCCAATGTGCAACGGGTGGTTTCTTGTTTGGTTTCGGGGATGTAATAGCACAACAGCTGGTTGAAGGAAGGGGGAAGGACCACGACGTAAGCCATCGCGTCGTTACTTTCCCCGTTCACCCTCTTTTCCATTCTGCGTGCGTCTAGTTTACAAGGACTGCGCGGCTAGGATTCTATGGGGGTGAGTGGGTGGCTGGTGGTCTACTCGCCCGACCTTCCGTCCGTTCGCTGAACTGGATGGTGTACCTAGGGATAATGTTCGCCCCGATTATGACCAAATGGTATCAACTCCTCAACAGGCTACAGTTCAGAACTCCGACGAAAGCGTTGGTTTACCGAGTGCGCCTTTTCTGCGCCGCCGTGGGCGAGAGTACGTGTTGACGATTGGCGCTTGTCCCGTTTCTTCTCAGGTGTACATGGATCAAACGATCTTCAGTCCATTAGCCGTCGCGTACTTTTTTGGGTGTATGAGCGTGTTGGAAGGGAAAGGGTTGGGCGAGGCAGGGAACAGGATCAACCATGTACGTCAACAGGGTTTCACTACGCTTGCGTCTGACTGGTAGTTCACGACCCACATCTCTCTCCGTTCCGCTCTTTCCATGGGATAGGCATACGTTCCGACACTACTGCGTAATTGGTACGTTGCGGTCGGAGGGACTCTTTCACATGCTCATATCCTGTTCTCCTCGTAATTCCAGGGTCGTATACATACCCACTCAGCTCATCAACTTCGCCGTTATTCCTCCGCACCTCCGGTTCGTGTTCGTTGGCGTTGTCAGCTTGTTCTGGAGTGCGTTTCTCCCGCGTTCCCCCTTCCCTTCCAGGAGGACCCTGAGCTTTTCCCCTTCGTTTCGTCAGACACATACTTGAGCGCTGTGAACGCCAAGGAAAGGCAGCTCTACGACGTTGAACACGGAATCGAAAAGCCAACCGAAACATAAACGCGATATTCGTTCGCTCCGACATTGCCTTCCATGGATTCCGATTGATCGCTGTACGTCGGGTTCATCGAAGACGGTGGTTCCAAGATTCATATTGCAAAGGTCGAAGGTGAATAGTTTACAGGGGTGTCTACAAGCGGGGAGAGGTGACTACAAACGACATTGGGTGAATCGAATGCGAAGACGAATTGGAGTGACATGCGTGAGAAACGTAGGCGAATAGACAAAAGGGTCGTAGAGTAGGGAGCGAGCGGGTCGGTTGAGAGTTTATTGTTTCACAGTTGATCCCAGTTGACGTGAGGTCGAAGTTTAATTTCGAATTGGAATGCGCTCGGGATCCTGCGTGGAGTGGAACGTCAGAACCAAACGGACAATAAAAAAAGGCACGGAGGGAGAAGCCCCAAACGGAGGGAAGCTCACCTCAGGAACGCGTTGTCGTACGAAACCTCCGGTTCCACCTCCACCCCGTCCACAACCTTCTTTCTGATATCGAGAGTTGCCACGATCCTGGCAATCACGAGCCACAACCCCCAGTCGATGAGGTGGGTTCCAGGACACCTCCGTCGGCCCGCACCGAACACGTAGTTTCGTGGGTCCAAACGTTTCTTGGTCTCAGCGTCGACGGGTTTGAGGAAGCGTTCGGGCTTGAACGAACTTGGATCGGGGTAGACGGTTTCGTCCCTTGAGATCGCCCTACGTATCGACCGCAGTCAGCTCACACGCTCGGGATGACAGATCGGGTGGGAAACCCACCAGATGTTTCCAATGACCCAAGAGCCTTTGGGCAAGAAGTATCCGTTATACTCGTCATCTTGCATCAGGCGGTGGGGCAAATCTGCGTCACGAACGCGATTAGGACCCACTGTCACGCCCTGTTCGAGTCTAGCGACGTACTGAGCGGCGCGGGTGTAGAGTATCTCAAACACTCGCTCAACATGGCCTCAATATAAGGCATCGAAGGGCGGTCACCAAAGCCCGGTAGCCTCGAGTGTCCAACGACAGAGTCGACCTCCGCCTGAGCCTTCGCAAAAACGTCGCGATGCCGAACCATGGCAAGAACAAAGTTGGCAATAGCGGAACCGGTCTAGAACAGAGTTGAGCACCGAACACGCGGGGGAAATGAGTTTGGGAACGAGAACGAACCGTGTCAATACTTGCGGTGTACATTGAATTGGTCGTCCACCTCAGATCAAAGTCTTCCTGTTCATTCATATTTTCGTTCTTTTCAAACGCAAGCGAGGTGAATGACGGGGTCGCCGTTCCGTTTTTCTGTATTGTTCCAAGAGGTGTTAGGACCCGGGCGGGAGAAACGGATAGATGACTGACGATTTTCCGTTTGCAATCCTCATATGGTTCATTCACGAAATCCTCGATCAGCTTCTTCCACTCAACGGCGTATCGTTTAAACCCGGCGCCAGGGAACCAGGACGGAATGTACCTCACTGCGGTGGCGTTCCGATCGTGAGAAACCAAAGCCCCATTCTTTCCAGAGAGCGGGAGCGAACGCACGGAATGGGAAAATGTCAACCGCCCAAACACCTCCGCCGGTGACCAGCTTGTTCGACAAGACTTCGGTCGACTCCGCGGCCAGTTTCATGAACTGGTCATCGGCCGAAGTCACTTTGTGACCGTACAATACCATCAGCGTCAGGCCAGCGTTGTACCTAAGATCTCGCGTTAACCTCCCGCTAGGCTGGAATGCGGAACCAATTCACGAACCGGAGTAGGGTATTTCGGAAGTCCATTCCAGGCTTGGCCAAGTTCTGAACAAAGTCTCTCGACTCTCCATCCAGGATCGGCTCGTACGTCTTGATGGTCCCAGCTCCCATGGCCTTGGTCAGAATTCTCCTCTGGCGTCTCATTCTATCTCCCGCACCCGTGAATGGGACCTGTGGAAGTGGTAAGGAAGACCGCCATATGCGTTGATCCGATGATGGGGAAACCGACGGACCATATATTCAGCCCCGCAGAGTTCACCGGTCATGACCATCCTCGGCTTGTCCGAGTAAATGTCTCCACGGTTGTACAGCAAATCGTTATACGTCTTGTGGTCGTTGAGGAAAATCATGGGGATACCAGCGGCGCTGATGTGCACGATCTCGCCTGTCGGAACGTGCGAGACGAAATCAGCCCGTCGGAGGAATGGAACTCGACCGCAAGGAACTGCTCACCATATTGCCTGCCCCATTCCGTCACCCGGAGCCAGAGTTCTTTGGTGGTCAGATTGAGTGCGTTCCCAATCAACGGCAGCGGTCTGGGTCCAGGAGGCAGCTTCTTGGCAGCAACTCTCTGGGTCAGGGCGAGCACAGAGAGGGTGGCGACAGCTCCGGCAAGCGTTACGATAAGAAAATCGACCGTCATAGCGAATAGAGGACGGGTGGGGAAGGTAAGTTCAGGGATGGTAAGAGCAAGAGCTATATAACCCGGCGGGTCGTGAAACGAGTAGGCGAGATTTCGCTAGTGAGGTCCCCGACTGAATTGGTTCGACGGGTAACATTGTTTAGGGCTCGTTGAGCTGCGAGGAGATGAACAGAAGCGAGACAATAGGGGGGTTGGAGACAATAGCAACTCCGTCTCAGCCTTCGGTCTCAGTCGGTCTCGCAAGTGAAACGACAAAAAAGTGATCGGCAGGCTGCAAAGTTTATCACTGCACAACAATTATTCCCCCGGCGGCTATGTATCTCACGTAAAAAGACAACAAAAAGACAGACAGGCAGATGATCTCACTAGGGCAAAGAGCGTGGATGGAACTACTCCCCATGGGTAAGTGCGTCGATTATCCCAACCGCTCGCTCCGAACGAGGCTTGATATTCATCTGGAATTTCGAGGGCAACCTTGCTCAAAAAATCAGCAACCGACCAAGCGCGCGAGATATGGCTTGTCCTCCGCACCTGAAGATAGAATTATCGTACTTGATCTCTGGCTCGATCTGGTTCCCGTTCGCGTCGACTGCCTTGGTGATGTTCATTGTTGCGAGGAACGATGCCATCAAGATCCAAGCTGACGAGTGCACAAGGTGTCTCCCGGGACAAATCTTCGAGGCAAGTGTTATCGGGAGATTGAAACAGAAGAGGTAAGCAAGGCGTACTCGGCGACCAAACCCAAAACAGTAATTCTTCGGGTCAAGGCGCTTTGCCGTCTCTTCATCTACAGGGACAAGATACCTCTCTGGGTCGAAGGTGTTGGGGTCTTTGAACAGGTCTTCGCCTCGCAAGATGTTCCTGTTTGTCACGGAATGTTTAGAGGATATCGATACGAGTCGCGGTTGTAAACGCACCAGGTGTTGGCGAAGATGAGGGATCCTTTCGGAATGAACATTCCCTCGTAGACATCGTCCTCCATCAACCGGTGGGGCAGAGCTGGCCGAGAACGGTAAGCGGATGATCGGGATGCCCAAGTAGGAGAGAGGACATACACAACGGGACCGCGACACCGTATCGGAGACATTCGTTGAATAGGGCCTCGACGTAAGGAAGGTTCTCCCTGTCAGCGAAAGTTGGCAGACGATCGTTCCCAACGACCGAATCAATTTCCTTCTGAGCCTTTGCCATCACTTCGGGATGTTCGATCATCGCCAGGAAAAATTGGAGGACCAGCGTCATCGTCTGTGGACCGGTGAGCTATCCCAAACACGTCCATTAAGGGAACCAAGGTACCGTGTCAATGCTAGCTGCGAGTGCCACGGGGGACTACAAGTCAGCGCTGCGGTCCGTGGGGTCCAGCGGGCCGGTCCACGCACCAGAATACATCGAGTTCGCTGTCCACCGCAAATCAAAGTCTCCCTGCGCGTCTTCCACCTCTTTCTCCTTTAGGAGAGTAGAGCAAAACGATGGCAACGCGGTTCCTTTAGCCTGCGAGCCAAATTAGCCTTTGAAACAGAGCGACGAGGGTGCGCGGTCATCTTCATACCACAGAGTCCTTGACGAATTCGTAAGGTTTATCCACGAACTCTATCATCTTCGCTCGCCACACCCTCGCTTTTTTCAGGAACCCTGCACCTGGCGCCCATTCCGGAAGGTGTCGCACTACACAGTCGAAATTAAGTAGATCGGTGGGTGAGCGGAGATGTGGGCGAAGTACGTGACCGCCAGAAATTAAACCTACATGCAGGGAAGATGTCGACCGGCCAAATCCCGCCGCCGGAAGCAATCTTGTTGGCGATCAAGTCCACGCAGTGGTCGGCGAGCAGCAAGAAAGGGTCGTCGTCCGATTTGACCTGGTAGCCGTACACCACCAGCAACGTCAGTCCTCCGGCGTACCGTTTGATCGGCGAGATGTAGTCTTCAGGATCCTCCAACAGTCGTTTCAGAAACCAGGGCGTCTCCATCTCGAGCAGCGGATGGTATTTCGAAATCATGGTGGAGCCCAGCGCGCGCTGCATCAACTTCCGTTGCCGTCTCATCTGGTCGCCATACCTCGTGAAGGCGGCCATGTTCTCGCATCCGCACCTAAATGCCGCAGGAAGAAATGTTAACGAGGGTCGGAGGGTGATTGAGCGGCACTCACAGTTCCCCACACATAACGAAATTGGGCTTATCGGAATATATTGTCCCGCGTTTCTCCAAGAGATCGTTGCAAGCCTCTGCGGTGTTCAAGAAAACAAGACCCTGTCCGAACACGTGGACGTAGACGACCTTGCCTACATCCAGCGCGTCAGGCGCACCCAAGGGAAAGTCAAAGTCGCAGGTAACTCACCATATGTCTTGGACCAATCGGTGACTCTGAGCCATAGTTGGTGGGCCGTCAGATTAAGAATGTTGCCGACGAGCGGGAGTGGTTTTGGACCAGGCGGTTTAGGCAGTCCTGGAGCGCGTTTCCTGGTCAAGTAGACGTAGGCAGTGATGATGCCGACGAGGGGGATCAAGGTGTTGGTGACAGTCATCTGTTAGAAGGAGCGGAAGGGCAGGAGAACGAAAGAGAGGAGAAAGGGTGGGAGGCGTAAGAATGAGGGACATTGACCTTAAGACCATCATCGTTGGACTCCATATGTGGTTGGACAGCGCGTCTTTCTCCCACCGCCGGATGGGGTCGAGAAGCGGAAGATTCATTTCGGCAGGGGGGAAGACATTTCATACCCAAACCCGGGAACTGCCTCATCACAAATAAACCAACGTGATACCCCTGAAACGGTTCAACGCGGTGCGCACGCTCGATAAGCCACCGGTGTTCAGCATTCAGCATACGGTTCCGGCCCTCCGATGACCGGGCTGGGGGCCGGCAACAAGGGAATTGACACAACCAAAGCGCTCCTGTGTAATTGGAAAACTGTATTGATCGATATGTCAGACGTTGATCGATGATCTTGTGCCCAAAAACATCCCGAACAGAATAGTATACAGGTACACCTCAACAATGGACACACACATCCCCAACTTCATTTCACGACTTGGACGATTCTATGGGCTTCGTGAACTTTCCACTCCCAGGTGAAAAGATGTCCTATACATCACGTGAAAACAAAGAGAAAGTTTAGCGGCGCCGTCACAAAGGGGCCCACGCGGAACACCGACCTTAAGGATTCCTCTGCCAATTTGAGAGAGAGCCACCCTAGATTCCCAAAGCGGATACAAGACCACGATGAACGCAGAGCAGAACGTCCAGATCATGCCAATGACCACCCAAGCTGCAAAAAAAAAAACAGTTTGAATGTGGCACGGAGTTGTGATCATCGCTGACTTACCTGAAAGTCCTGCCACGCCGTAGACGGTTGAAGAGAAGAATAGCGGAAGCGGAATAAGGATAATCATAACAACCGTCTGAATTCGCGTCGGTCTCAGAAAGAACGCGCCGAGATGGGGAATGGACTAACCAATACAACGGAACTCCAGGCCGCGAACCGGAACGCCTTCTGCAACCCAACAGGATCGAGTTCATTATCTGTTTCGTCGTTCTCGACCTCAGCAGCGTCGACCGCCTCCTTGCTCTTCTTTTCATCCTCGTCTTCGGTCGAATCTCGTCCGTGAGCGTGTCGTGTGCCGGGCGCGTTGATGGCCCGGGTGATGTCAAAGTTGAAATCTTCCGGCCACTGTCCAAATAACAACCACTCAGTATCGAAAATCAAATTACGTGTGAAAGGGAGGTAACACACAATGTAAGAAGTCGCGGTGGCGATGATTCCTCCTACACCGATGGACGCGAGGTTCCCGGCGAGCATCTCATAATCTCCGCCGCTGGTCTAAGGCAGACTTCAGCACCGGAATCGCCCATATCGATGGTATGTAACGCGACTCACCACAACGTTGATAACGTTGTCATTGAGGGTGGCAGTGGTCACCAACCAGGCGATGATGCCCAGAATGAACCCCGCGATAGAACCCCCAATGCATCCCCACTTATTGGCCTTCTTCCACGTGATCGCCAGAGCAATCGGCACGACCGCACTTCCCAAAAAGACTCCCATAAACGTCTGCGGACAAAAATGAACCAAACTCCTCGGAGATGAACAAAAAAACACTGACATAAAGCCAACCCATTGATATCCCGATATAGAAGAAGATCAACCCGAGCAAACCCATGACTAACGCGAACAACGCGACCTGCCAACACACCGTGAACAACAATGCACCCCAGAATCAATAAAGGTTTTGGATTACCGAAGCGTGGGAGATCTTGAGAATCTGAGACTCGGTGGCCGCGGGGTTGATGTATTTCTAAAAGGAACGCGTCAGGGGTGTGAATATGTCGTCACAACGAAACGGTTACCCTGTAAACATCGTATGTCAGGATGGACGAGACCGCGATGAGTTCCGCGGATGTCGCAGAAGTCACGGCCAAGAACAAGACGACGAGAACGGCAGCAGCACCGGACTTTCCCAACAAGGCGGCGGCGGCGGAGGGGGCTGGCAAACCCGCGCTCACATCCTTGGGTAGGAGAACTCGCATGGCGGGGTCGTCACGGAGCGCAACAGCTGCAAGGCCGAGGGTCGTGGAGAACATGAACGGAATTGCGAACCTGTTACCAACTCTCATAAGTAAATGGCGGTGTACCATATAGTCTAGCCTACCATGCGAGGCCACCAAGGAGATACGCCTTGACACAAGACGCAGGACGAGAAGCGATGGCCCTCTGCCAATAAGCCTGATCCTGGAAGACGGTCGCGACTAGAGGAGGCGGTTCAACTCCAGAACAGGTACAGGATCGACATTGACACTCACAGTTTCCAATGACGTTGATCACACCAAAGATTAATCCATTCTTGGACCTCATCGTGATGTAACTTCCCTGGGCGTTTCCACGAACGGGGGCCTTCGCTGCAGCGGCCGTCAGAAGTTCGTGCATCTTGCCGATGCTTCCGATCTTGTCGCTCGTTGCGTAGACGGTGAAGATGAAGACAAAGATGATCGCGAAGAGCACAGTAGTGTGGGTGCTGTTCACAGAAAGGTTAGGTTACTTTGGCTTTCATCCTGGAAAATGTGGGGCCGTACTAGTCACAGAGGAGGGTGGCTCGCATGCCGCCGACGACCACGTAGATGGCCACACCGATCGGGATCAAGAAACATGCTGCGATCGTGTTCATCCCCGAGAGATCGGTAACGGTTGCGGAACCGCCCAGGATAAGCATGGAGGAGACGATGATATTCGTGGCCAATCTATAAAAAATACCCGTTGAATGTCGAGCTCGAAGAGATTCAATTTTCCAAATGGAACTCACCCGAAGAAGAGGAAAACGAGGTGAGCAAGTTTTCCCCAACGAGCACCAATGATCTCGAGCCAGGTGTAAGCGTGCGGGGCGTTGAGCTTAAGCTTGGCAGAAAGCTGATGGGATCATCGCAAGTTCGAGTTAGCCTCGCGCTTTGTCGTATCTGGAAGTACAATACTGACCTGGGCGAATAGCAAAACTTGAATTGTCGCGCCAGCGCCATACCACCACGGACCGGAGATCCCGTATTTATACGCCACAGCACTTGATTGCAACTATGATGCAGAACCAACAAATGCCAGATAAGATGGATGTCAGGTGGGGATAAAGTGCACGGAAGGTGGAGAGATAAGCGAACCAGAGTAGCGGCCCAGGTCCATGCAGAGACGATACCCGCGGCAATGAGGCCAGGCTTGACGCTCCTGGACGCGCTGTTGAATTCATCTGCGCTTTTCGGGGAGAAGCCGGTGTAACGCGATTGGAGAGCGGTCAATCCCACCATAAGGGCGCTGAAGAAGAGGCCGATGCCTGCGTCCACACACACTCAGCGAACCGCGTGAACGATGCGGTGGAGGTATACGCACCCACGACTGCTCACACGACACGCGTTGAGTCGGTGAATGGGATCAAACGAAGAAAGAAGCAACGCACCGACGCCATAACCGGCTCCTTGGGGTAAAGTTGGCTCAGACATCTCTCAAAGAAGAACGAGATGGGGAGAAGAGGGAGGCAGAGAGCGCAACGGGAAGAGCTTCTGGAAGTCCGACGTTCTTTATAGTCCCAAGGGGATGATGGGGCGGGGATTCAAAGGTTTGGACAGTGCTTATCTCTCCACTCTTGACATGTGAATCCCGTCATCAGAACGCGAGAATCGCGTTAAAACTGAATAGAAAGTGGTCGAGATAAGGACGGCGGGGAAAAAAAGGAAGCATGGGAGGGAGGGAGGAGTCAATCTGCTCGGTGGCTGTTATCAAAATTGACGGGTGGTCCCCCACTTGTCATTTGTCCATCTCGCGGGCATCTCTCGTTCTGGCAGACGGTCTCGTAAATGGGGTTGAGGTGTGGGAACTATTCCCATTCCCCGAGCCAAACTAGCCTGGTGCCGGGCACACGCTAGGTGAGATTACGGCTAGGCACGCGACTGGGGGGGTGTTGCCAAGTGGGTAACTTGAAGGGTGTAACAGCATCTCCCGTAAGATGAAGGGAGACCGACATGGTGTGGGAATTCCTTGGATCGATCACTTGCAAAATTCATCAGGATCGATCCAGGCCATGTCCACCACCGAACAGACCGTGAAAACGACTTCAGAGTCGACGCTCGGAAAACGAAAACACAGAGAGGGCGCAGAAGACACGAGTGGTACGCGTTCATGTCATTTGAATTGGGGAGCCTATCTCCTGATTTTCAAAGATTCAAGGTCGTCAACCCTCTTCGTTTCAAACCTCCCTTACACCGCGACCTCTACCGATTTGAAAACTCTCTTCTCCGACATCGCACCGATCCGAAACGCATTCGTCGTCCTAGACCATGGCACTGGTGTCTCGAAAGGGGTCGGCTATGTCTCTTTTGCCATTAAGGAGGACATCCAACTCGCCCTAGATAAAATATCCTCGGAAGGTCTCATGATCGACGGCCGAAGCGTTCGCGCCCAACTAGCGGAGACGAGGCACAAAGATAAGGATAGCGCCTCGGCATCTGGGAACGTGGACCAGGCAGCTAAGCCTGCTAGGGCCGGAAAATCGAAGAATCCCAAGGGAGCTGTCACTGCTTCGAAGGATCCTCTAGCCATTCGCACGGTCGTGCTTTCGGGTCTACCCTCCTCGATCGACGCCAAGGTCCTGTGGAAAAAGGTCCGCAAGCAAGAGGGTGTTGAAAAGGTTGACTGGCCGGCGAAGCTGCAGATAGGAGAAGAGGACCCTACTCAAGGTATGTCCTTCTGTTCCTACGTCAACCGGACCCGGGTGGCTGAAGGGTGGGGCTATTCTAGCATACGTGTTATTCTCCAATCCCAAGGCTGCCCAGGATGCGATCAAGAAACTCCACGCCCACATCTTCAAAGGTTCAATAATCTCCGCTGCCCTCAAAAAACGCGTCGAGAACCTCCAAAAACCCGTTGCATCCACTTCTACCCGCATTTCTGTCTCGTCCCCCTCCACTAAATCCCAGGCCGACCCTAGGGTTGCTCCCAGTCGCGCGAACCGCCTGATTGTTCGAAACCTACCTTTCGACATCAAGGAAGAGGATATCAAAGCGACGTTCCTTCCCTACGGCCCCATCCATTCGATCGACATCCCAAAAACCGAGGACGGTCGGGCAAAGGGCTTCGCCTTTGTCTGGATGATGTCCAAGGGGGATGCTCAACGGGCCTTGGAGAAGTGCAATGGTACGAAAATTCGGGCCGGAGTTGCGGAACAACTCGTCCAGACGAAGCAGAAGAAGAAAAAACAGGTGAGGGTCGAGGAGAGGATATCCAAAGAGAAAACTAGGAAGGAGCAGGAGCAGGCTGAGGAGGAAGTGGCGGGCGTGGAGAGGGTTATTGCGGTGGATTGGGCACTGAGTAAGGATAAATGGGAGGAGGAGAAGGCGAAAATGGACGTTGCCGAGGATGTGGAGATGGGCGAGGATGAGGGTGATTCGGACAGCGAAGACGACTCCGGGTCAGGGTCCGGTTTAGACGAGGAAGATTCTGGTTCCGGGGAAGGCTCAAGTGGCAGTTCGGGCGATGAAGACGAAGTGGACTTGGGTGAAGAACCCCAGAAACCGCAATTGCCACCACCCGAGGCGGGAACGACACTATTCGTTCGAAATATCCCCTTCGAAGCTACCGAAGATGAGCTTAGGGTACTGTGAGTGGTTTTATCTCACTACATTTGTCCCAGTGCTCACTGTATTGTACAGTTTCCGCACGTTTGGTCCTCTCCGTTACGCACGCATCACGATGGATCATGAAACGGGTCGATCCAGGGGAACAGGTTTCGTCTGCTTCTGGAACGTTGAAGATGCGGACAAGGCAGTCGAGAAGAGTGACCTTTTGCGCCTCGAGACCACCGGGTCAGCTTCCACAGTAAGCCCCACTCCGCTCTACGGATTGCGTCTGTGATTCTAATGCGCCTTGAATAGGTGAAAGCTAATCCGTTTAAGCTTCCTTCAATATTAACCCCCGATCCCTCGTCGAGCCTGGCGCAGAGTCTAGTTCTGCAGGGGAGAACACTGGATGTCGTGCGAGCTGTCACCAGGGGTGAGGCAACGAAACTCAAGGAAGAAGGGGAAAAGAAACGAGAGAAGGCAGACAAACGAAATGCGTACCTGCTTCGCGAAGGAGGTAAGACCTAGCATCTCGCTCGTTTGATCAATTCATTCACACGTGCCTGGGACAGTGATCACGGTCAACTCCCCTGCGGCTGAATCCCTCTCTGCAGAGGAGCTGGAGAAGCGAACAAACTCTTTCAATGCCCGTCGTAACCTGCTCAAGACGAACCCTTCGCTCTACGTATCGAGGACGCGGCTGAGTGTACGACAAATACCGGTCGGTGTCACGGAATACATGCTCAAACGACTAGCAAACTACGCCATCCGAGAATTTGAGGAGGAGGTCAGAAGGGGAGAGCGAGAGCCACTGGATCCCGGAGAACTAGAAGAAGGAGAGGTGACCGAGAAAGGTAAGGATAGAAAGGGAAAGAAGAGCGGGCAGAAGGTAAAACAAGCAAAGATCGTGAGGGAATCGGGCAAAGTGGATGCCCTGACGGGGAAAGGGAAGAGCAAGGGATACGGGTTCCTGGAGTTGCACAAACACGAGGATGCGTTGCGGGTCCTTCGATGGGCGAACAACAACAAGGCGGTGGGGAATTTGTGGGATGGGTGGTGGAAACCCGAAGTGGAGGAGGCGATCAAGAAGGAGAATGGGAGTGGGGAAGAGGGAGCGACGCGGCTGAAGAGACTCAAGGAGGAGGTGGAGAGGGGGGAAAACAGGTGGAAGGCGACCAAGAAGACGCTAATAGTCGAGTTTTCGATCGAAAACGTACAAGTGACAGAAAGACGAAAGAGCCGTCAGATCACGACCCCGGTCCGTCCTCTCCTGCTCTCACCAGCAGCCACCCACTAAACCTTTTGTAGGGCACGCCAAAACCGAAGGGCAGGGCAGAGGCTGAGAGGGGGGACCCGAGCGAGGCACGGCGGCCGAAGAAACGACAAAGGACGTCGGCCCACGATGCCAGTTCCGGTAAGGGTTCCCCCAAAAGCGGTAAGCTACCCGGTGCACTGGTTGCGCAGAAGGGGAAACAGCGAAGGGCGAAAGGGGGGTGAAGCACACACCAAAGTTGCAGGTTCGCACAAAGGTCGTGGATTAGGTTACGAGTCTCATGCGGTCCGAATCACTTTGAACCCTGGAGTTTCTCTAGTTCCATTTGCCGAGAGACTATCTACCGCCGCCGGGTCTGATCAGGGCGTGCGGAAGTGGAGCCCAATTTTGGCAAGAATCTTCGTGGCGGGCCGTGCCCCCGGTGTATCGAGGCGGGGTTAGTGCCGGAGCGTGACCGCGTCGTATATGTTTTCCCGACATAGATGAATAGTTCGAGGTCGGGCCAAGTCAATAAGTCAGATCGCTTGGATTAAACGGGGTTGGTCTTCTTCACATAGTTTCCGTCGATCGCAACACGGGATTATGTAGGATGGTTCGGGACCAGAATCTTTGCGACGTGATCGGTGCCACATCTCTTCAGCACCACAGCCCGGTCTGCTGCGAATGCGCAAAGGGTTCGTAAACCCGCATCGGATCTAGCGTGAGGGGAGGGGCGGGCTTCTCCGGGACAACAACAACTTACCGCCAGGGCTTCTCCGGAACAGCAACCTCCACCACATCGAAGCGACGGGTTCGCCTGCCAGATTCGGCCACGGTCGATTCCCTCGTATTCTCTCCGAAGAATGAACCGGTTTATAACCAGAGCGTGGTTGGTCTACTACCCTCAAAACACTCCCAATGGCCATCACCCAAGATCTCCTCCACGACGACTCCAACACCAGGGTCTGGCTGATCACCGGTACCTCCTCTGGCATGGGCAGGGCTCTCGTCAAGTCTGCCCTCGACAGAAACGACAAGGTCATCGCCACCGCCAGAGTCGTCGAGCAGATCCAGGACCTTCGTTCTTTCGCGGACTCGTCGAGGCTCTACCTCATGCAGCTCGACATCACCGACTCTCAGGACGTCATCAACTCCAAGGTCACAGAGGCGATCGCGGTCTGGGGTCGCATCGACGTCTTGGTGAACAACGCCGGTACCGGCGTTAAGATGATCTTGGAGGAAGGAGGGTATGTCCATCGTTGCCCACTGTGTCACCTTCTGCGATGACATCCCTTTTGTGTTCAGCGTCGAGGGAATCATCCGTCAGTTCGAAACCAATGTGTACGGCGTCATGGCCGTGACTTACGCCGTATTGCCCCACATGAGAAGACGCCTCTCGGGAACGATTGTCATCACTGGAAGCAGGTCCGCATTTGCGAATGAACTCCCAGTTCGTAGTCCTTCCATCGCGAGTATTTTTACCCTAACCTCCATTCTTTCTAGAGCGTTGGCACATATGCTGCGTCGAAGGCTGCCGTTCATAGTAAGCGTCCCCTCGGCTATCATTTGCCTTTCCCTCCTCGTTCTGATACCCGATTGTACAGCCCTTGGAGAGACCCTCGCAACCGAACTTCGCCCATTTTCCATTCGAGTCCTAGTAAGTCTATTGCACGCATTGCCCCCCTTGCACTGACCCCCCCACCCCCGTATAGATTCTCCAACCTGGCAGCTTCCGCACCGACTGTATCATGCACCCTAATTTCGCACAGAAGAAGATCAAGGACTACCAAGAGGCCGATCAGAAAACTAAATTGGCTTTCATCGCACTCAATGGCAAACAGCCTAACGACCCCGACCGAGGCATGGAAGTTGTTGTGGATGTTGTCAGAGGAGAAGGAAGGGCTGCCGGCAAACCTTTCCCTCTCTGGCTTGCTCTTGGTGCCGATGCCGTTCAGGATATTCGTGCCAAGGCAACCAGGATCGTTGAGAGCCTAGATGTATACCAGGACCTTTCTGTTGTCGTCGGTTATGACCAGCCCTAGGACTACCCGATCTCCTGTAGCTTTCTTGTTGGACTTGCGTTAGAACTCCGCATGTCCGCCGCTTCGGATACGCGCCTACTTCAACATTCATAGATTTGAACATTCGTAGATCTTCCATTCATCTTATCAATCCAATGGCTCGTTTTCGGAAACACACGCAGAGGATCGCCATTTGTTTACTCGGCACACCGGTACGCCCCGCAATCCATCGCCCAGGAAACCGTAGTAGTAACGTGTGTGTCGTGTCCCCTGGGTTGGGGGTGCGTGGCCAGGCCAACAATACACCAAGCCGCCCATCGGGAGAACCCCCGGGTCTACTTCCTCACGATGAACTGAAGGACGAATCGGAAGCAAACCGCAGCATCTCCGTAGACCTCCTGGGATGCGGGTCTACTCTCACGAGGAACACATTCGGCTGTGAACGAACGTGTGGAGGATCGGATGTGAGATAGCGACCTTGCGGAACTACCACCCCGACGAACTCGCCCTCGCCAAAGAATCTGCGATGACCACGGAGGAATTAAGGAGGGGCCCCGGTCAGGCGTCGGCATCAGGTCTAGTCGGCGGGAGCTTTCTTCCTTGTGCCGATAGGCATCAGCAAACTCACACCCTCGCCTGTTCGGCAAATGGGAGATCAATCATGTTCAGAAAGGATTTCGACCCTTAGCTTCGACGAGTTTGTTCAATACCCATTACTCGACCCACCTACTCGACAAGGGTATCGCAACTGAGCCATCTCGGTGTTCCATCCCTCCTGCTTCCCCCTCGGCGGAATCCTGATCATGCGATGGAAGATCACCCTCATCGCTTACCCCAGTTCCTAATTCCGGGTCCCGCGCGTCTCGTTTACATTTCCATCTGCCGAGATGCCGTGCTCCGGGGCCAAGTCCGCAACCGCAGCACGTTCCACCTTAATTTCTCCGGTCGGGAAATTCCGAGCTGGGGCTCCTTCCTCCATCGTCTTACAATGCCCGTGGTTTCAGATCACGAGTCGAAACAGCCCGAGGAGAAATCGGACTACCAGGAGCCAACCGATGATATCGAACGTGCTCAAGTTGCGAAACAATGGACACGCGCAATGAGGAAGTACGGCGTTGAAGCGAGAGGTGGACTAGGTTATCTTTGGTTGGCTCGAGATTCGAGTGCTAAGCCGATCACCCCAGGTATCCTCCCCGTTCCGCCAGAATGCAGGACGGACACACAGTACAACAAGATATTTTTTGTTTGGTTCTCTATGAACTTTAACATACTCTCGTTCGTCTGCGGTCTTGGTTTTCTCTCGTGCACCCGACTTGACTCGTGGCTTGTTTCTCAGGTTCTCGGCCGGGACGCTCGGTCCGGCGGCCTTTGGGCTAGGGTTGCGAGCCTCGTGCTTGGTAATCCTGTTTTTCAACATCCTCTGTGCTACCCTACCTTCGTACTTGTAAGCCTCCTCGGCATCTCTTGCCTCGAACCCCGGGTAAACTGACCAACCTTTCTCAGGGCTACTTGGGGCCCGCGAACAGGTGTGAACTACAGGCTCTGTGCATCGTGTTCTTGTCGGATTTAAGACGGCTTAGGGCTCCGGCAGATGTGCCAGGCACGGTATAGCTTCGGGTGAGTAGGCCCGATACACTCGGTCAACTGAATACCGGGTGACTATTCCATTCCGTGAAGGTATTATGGCGTGATATTGCCCTGCGTCCTCAACCTCACCACCATGTGCGGGTTTTGCATACTGAACTCCATCTTGGGGGGTCAGACGCTGGCCAGTGTATCAGATGGAAACTTGAGTTGGAGGTAGATGGCAACTGTCAAATTCTTGCGAGCGTGTGTCACTCACCCCGAGTGTGCTGGCGCTAGTGTGGGGATAGTCGTGGTCGCCATCATATCGCTGGTCGTAAGTTTTTCCGAGTGTGGGCATATCTGGATCTGCCCTGACTTCCGGTCCAGGTCTCATTTTTTGGGTATAGGGTGCTGATGTGGTTCGAACGCATCATTTGGATCCCTGTTCTCGTAGCTTTTGTCGTCGCACTCGGGGTCAGTGGGAAACACCTGACCTCGCCACCTGCGGAACCCGCAGCTGTTCAGGCCATCTTGTCGTTTGCTGGAGTTATCGCGGGCTTCACGATAACGTACTCCCCCCTGGGTTCAGACTTCACAATGTATTATTCCCCAGATGGACCTAGGTCCGGTTCCCTTTCCCTGTGTCGGTTGAACGGAAGTTGACTAATCCGTCCCAGTTGGAGAATTTTCCTTTATTCGATTCTTGGGTTTCTGTGTTCCATCGTAAGTCTTCGTGCGATTATGTCGTTGTTTTCTCCCGCTCACGCACGCGAGTCAGGTCCCACTGCAGTGCCTTGGAGCGGCGTGTGCCATCGCCGCCCAAACCGTCCCATCATGGGCAGCGGCATTCGAAGGTAACAACGTCAGTGGGTTGCTGGCTGAGATGTTATCCCCAGCAGGGACTTTTGGGAAGGTCCTGGTCGTTTTGCTCGCGATCAGCTTGACGTCCAACATAACGGCGACATTTTACTCGATCACGCTGAACTTTCAGATCTTGATTCCCCGTCTGATCGTGTTGCCGAGATACCTCTTGTCTTTGGCCGCAACCGCGGTGTACGTTTGTTCTTAGCGACCCCAAATCGCCGAAAGATTTATTGAACCTCATTATTAGCATTATTCCGATCTCTCTGGTCGGGGCACACCGATTTTACGAGACTCTGACCAACTTCCTTGCGCTCCTGGGATACTGGGCATCCATGTTTGGAGCTGTGGTCCTTGTCGAACACTTCGTTTTCAGGCGGAATGACCTTAGTGCATACGATTACA